>Ga0315914_1010453_pt1 | contig 11529 bp, 11 predicted proteins | sample MpolenodulesMG_FD_203920 | JGI IMG/M metagenome (GOLD analysis project Ga0315914, IMG submission 203920) | Medicago polymorpha root nodule microbial communities from Los Angeles, California, United States - elongated nodules | ecosystem: Host-associated > Plants > Roots > Nodule | place: USA... | reverse complement strand
AGTTTCTTCAGACGCATTCTTCCAGATGCTTTAAGCTTCAAATAAATTCCTTTGCTCTTGAACTTGTTCAATCAGAATCTCTAAGAATAGTACTTTGATTATGGATCCTGCACACTTGAACAAATTGCTTAGCATATCCAATTGATTATTTTTAATACCTTGTTATTGTCAAAACTCAATAGGTGACTTGTGAAACACCCTTGTTCCAACAGCTTTTTCTTCTCCAAAAACTGAGTTCACTGATCAGAAGCTGATAGAGTTCAGATTCTGATGCAATGTTTAGAGTCTAAATGCAGCGGATAAGTAAAGATAGAGAGAGAGAGCGAGAAGAAAGACACAAAGAAATTATAGTGGTTCTTTCCACAATCTGGAAGTAGTCCACTCCTCCTTGCACTTCCACGGAGAGTTCACTAAAATCAATATCTGATTACAATTGATCAAGCATAAAAGCAAGAGACTTCAAACTATTCAAGCACAACTGCAAGAGGTTTCCTATGCTCAAGCACAACTGCAAGAGACTTCTTATGCTCAAGCATAACTGCAAGAGACTTCTATTCAAACAGAATTACAAAGAAAATGTTTGAGGTTGAACACTTGATATACAACCAGTGGTGTTCACCAATACAAATCATATAAGACTCTTAAGACTCTAGAATTTCTAAGATATGAAAGTTGTTAAGAACTCTAAGTGAACTTTGATGTGTAACAATTTCAGCACTTGTAAAATAGTCATTGAGCCTCTTGGAAATCTTCAAGTCTTCACTCCTTTATATAGAGGTGTGAAAGAGACATTGTTGATTGCCAGCACATCAAAAGAGTCGTTGTTGAAGCTTGATAATCACCAATGATCTGTTGCTTGATTTGGTTATTGTCCTAGAAGGGAATAATTTCAAATCCATTCCTAGTATAGAGAATTATCAGCGTAGTCACAGTTGTTGTCTTGTACTATTGCAGACACAAAAAACATAGTAGTGGAGATAGTTGTTGTACAATTGTATTATGTCCTCTTCTTGCGCTCTTCAGTGAATAAGCATCCAATGCCTTCTAATTCCTCTGAGATAGTCGTTGCTCTAAGCTTCTATTCCTTCTACAATGATGTCCAATCAAAATGACAACATTTAACTAACTTCATCTTCCAGTCTCCAGCTTCTAATGATCTTCAGCTTCCGTTGACGTCAGCTTCTGGTAGACAACTTTTGATGAGACTGCTTCTGATGAGACTGCTTCTGATGATCTTCTCTTCATACACTCTTTTCCTCGGATTCTTTTTTGCAACACAAGCTTCCTTTTTGTAAATTTCATTGCTCTCATTTGTTCTTCCAAAACCTATGATTGATTTAAAGACACATAAATTTTTGTCTATGGTCATGCACACTTGTACAAATATTAGCATATCCAATTGATACTTTTAATACCTTGTTATCATCAAAACTCAAAGTGGTATTGTCAGACACATTTTGTTCCAACAATCTCCCCCTTTTTGATAATTACAAACACTTGTATTAAAATGTTCAATTGTTGTTAATCTAATTAACAAGTGGACTTTTAGGACATGAGGTTTGTAAGCTCCCCCTAAGTCCAATAGCTCTTTAATGTGAGGTTTGTAATCTCCCCCTAAGTTATATCCAAGTTAATTAAATTTATTTTAACAACGTAATAACACTCAGAATAATCTCACATGAAATTAAAGACTAAGATATGAGAAGCAGGTTCTCCTAATTCACTTTATTTAGAATTAAATTAGTGGGGCTCAGAGCCTAAATAAATACTATAACTACTCCCCCTTTTGTCATCAACAAAAAGTAAAAAAAAAATAAAGACAAAAAGGATGAGAGAGAAAAACATCATGAGATAATTCTAAAAAATTATAACATACTATGAATAAACATAAGAAATAACACATAAAAGATTTTTATCAAAAAGAGTTTGAATAAAAAGGGCCACAAGATGCAATATGGTTGCTTAGAGGGAAGGACGGGTTTGGAAACAAAAGAGCACTGTCTCTCGACAGGTTTGAGATTGCAAGCAAAAGCAATATAAAATAAAGGAAAAGATAAAAGTTTACGCACGTAAACTTAAAGGAAAGGTAAAATGCATTGCATTAAAAATAAAGGTGGTTTACAAATCAGTTTACATACATTTTGTATAACTCGTTTCCTTAGACGCCAGTAGTTTGGGTGTTGTAGAATTCTATAAATGATTTACGTCCTATTTTCCGGCTTGGAAACACATATTTATACTAAAAACCTAATTGGCGAACCACTAATCCCATGATCAGCACTTCTCCCATCTTGGACAGCCGCTTGCTCTACGTTTCCACTAAAGAAAACCGACTTTAAGCTTGAAATCGTGCTTTCCCGCCTTGAATGCTTGACTTCGATGTGCTCTTTCTTTCAGCCTTGCTTTCTCGAAACTCTGACTATCCACGCTAGGCTTGATGTCTTGTCGAAATCCTCCAATTGAAATGAGGAAGCCCTCGATTCCTGCAAAGTTAAAGGTCAAACAAATGTTGATCATTTTAAATGAGCCTGTCGAAATTAAAAGCTAACAAAATACCACCCAAAAATGTCATTTTCGTCGAAAAAAATCAAGTTAGGAAAGGAGAAGATTGGCATTTTTTAAAGTACTTCACATGTCCCATCAGTGTTTTCCTCTTAATGGTTGACACCATTTCATTGTCTTAGTGGGCCACCTTTTTCAGTTGAAAAGTTAGTGGGACACCTCGGTAAAACAAACACCAACTGTCAGCCATTGATCATATCCACTGAGATAAACACATGGAAACATCTAAACGGTTCCACAGTTGAAAAGGGTATTTAGCTCTCATCACGCTTTTATTCTTTACAATTTGTTTCACTTAACCTTTTCTCTAGCAACAACAATTTGTTAATCACCATTTTCACCATTTATAAACCTTCTGCCGCTCTTTCGAGAAAAAATTCACATTCAAAAATGGCTTCTACTAGCAGTAAAGCAATTGGATCCACTAAAGGCAAAGAAATTCCTCTTGCTGCCACTATTGAAGATCTTCCACTGAAGAACAATCAAATTAACGCTTCAGAACCTGACCTAGACGCGGAGAAAGCAAAAATTTGGCAATCTCATGTATTGATTCCATATTCTGTCTCTGACACTGTTTACGCTTTTCTAGGGCCTTACCCAGATCCCGAACTAAAAACTCCGGAACTAGAGAAATCCTTTCATGGTTACAATGGTCGAAGGCCTATAGTCTTTTCAAAGGATATTCCCAATATGTCCTACATGACCCACCGGGTTTTTAGATCTTCTCCCTCATCTCTACATGCCCCTTCCTTCTTGAGTTGGTTGAAGAAAGTAGAATCGAATAAAGCCTCAGTTTGGAAAACCCTAGGCATCTACAATCTAATCCAAATTTCGAGAACATGATTAAATTATGATGACATCCTCATATTGGTTGCGATGCACTTCTGGGAAAGTTCTACAACACCATGCAAATCAAGTGTTACCCACTGTCGCCCACTTTGTTCGACGTAGCTGCCATCACTTGGTTGCCCCCAATTGGCGAGTTTTATGATCCTGATCGAGAGAACAAGACACACTTCAAGTTGGACATAGTTTTTTATGGCCCGTTCATAAACAAATACTTCGACAAAAGTACTACTGAGGTTTCTGACGAAGAGCACATTGCTTTTTTTTGCTTTCTGGCTCAGCCACTATGTCTTCTGCACCCGCTCATTTCAAATAGCTAAACAATATGTTACCCTAGCCATTCAGCTCCATGAAGGTCATTCATTCAGCCTTGGGAGGCTACTTCTGGGAACTTTGTACAATTATATCGGGGTCGGGTGCGATACTATGAAACATTTGTCTAAAGGCGAAACCTTCAATCTTGCTCGTCCTTGGTGGTTCTTCCAATTGTGGCTTGTTGCTACTTTCGAAACAAAGCTAAACTTCCACATTCCACCGGTCCATGATTAAGAAGTTAATAGTCAAAAGATAGAATGATTTCGACTCACTCATCATACCAAGAAGATTACTGGTCGGTCCACTGTCGACGACTTCTTAGAGTACTATGATGTTTTTTCCAGATGTAACATCCTTGAACCAACCATGGGTCCTTTTGTTGGTCGTAAGCTAGGTCCTAAGTGGTTTCAAAGGGAATTTCCCACAAAAGAAACCAAACACCTGAAGAACAACGTCGAGGTGTGGAAAGCTTATTTGACTCCCACTTTTATTCCTGTGAGGATAACAACTGGAAAAACTAATTTCAAGTTGATTGGCTATTATCCTCATTTGGTAGCACGTCAATTTGGATTAAGCCAATTCAAATCAGTGACCATTGCCACGTTTTGTGAGACCATTTATGATAACTTCGACAAAATGTCAGAAGCCCCGTATTAACAATTCCATAGCGTTTGTAATTGTTTAGCCCCAACTATTGAGCCTATTTCCTTCCAGATTTCTCATGAGTGTACTGAAAGTTTCTCATTGTGGTGGCATTCATATTATTGCTCACCTTGTCGATGACGCGACGTTTCGTGCCAAGTTGACTAATGTTTTTCCTTATTTGAAGAGCAAGTCCAAGAAAACCAAAGGTATGCACATCAAAGAGATACATGCTTTCCATAAATTTTTTGAAGTTGTCTATAATCCGTTAAATGTTGAAAGAACTGTAAAGGAAGTTGCACTGGTTTTGAAACAGACAATGCTTGAAAAGCTTCCAAACATAAAATTCTTTTTTCGTGTGGGGGACATACAAATCAAATATAAAATGGCTTTAGCATTTCATTGCATAAAGTTCCCCACACTTCCTAGCGCAGACTTTACTTTGTCTTTCGAGCCAGGTTATCCTTGGTTTTATTTTGGCTATGATGCCATCCGAAATTCTTTAAAACCAAAAGAACAACAGGCGACCTGGACTAAACTTGGTTTACACAATTATCCAAAAATGCTACACTATGTTCTTCACCAAGTTCGCATCGAACGCTTGGATACTGATTGTCTGACAGGTGACACACAAAAGGATGTTTTAATTCAATATTTATTTGAAACATACATATTGCTTTAATGTATGTATCCTTGATTTTTACAGCTTCGCCTCGACTTAAGGCTCAGAGCAATGAATCGACAGAAGGCACTGGCTCAACTTCTAAAATTCAAACAAGACAAGTAAATTTTCGTGATTTTTTACCTGTCAAAATCTAGCTCGCTGAACTCTAAATGAATTTGTTCTTGTATTTTTAGAGTGGAAAGAGAGCTATCGAGGCCACATCTGAAGTCACCAGCAAAAAGGCTAAACGGCCATCTAAATCCAAAACCAAGAGGATCCCAAAATCTGACAAAGGCAAATCCACATCGTGTGCCTCTTCTGATTCTGACATGAAAGCTCCTGATCTTGAACTTGTCAAAGATGTTCCTGTCAAAGGACCGGAAAGTGCTAATTCTTGCCCTGATGGTTATAAGGTAACCATTGTAATCTCTATCCTCATTTCCAAATTTGAGAAAATAATGCTCTCCTTTAATTCGAATTTTGCTCCAATTTCCTAGGACACTGCATCTACTGCTGGAGAACATGCTGGACCCACACCTAAAACTTCTCATCTTTCTTCTTCTCTGAACCTTGTCGTCGAAGAAGCAGAGATCGATAGTCCGGTATAAGCAAGTGATAACTCCGGACCAAGGACATATGTTTCTCCCAAAGGACAAGAGGAAATTCATCCAGGAATAGAGTCATGTCAGCAAGTCATTGAAAACTTGCCCCCTACGCCCCAAATCTCAACTTCGCCTAAAACTACTTCCAGTGCTAGCAATGCCAACGGAGATACTGATGAAGCTGAAGATGAAAAGTTTTTCTGAACCAAGGCAAAAGGGATGGAGATTCCCCCATGAAAGATGTTGACTAGTTCGAAAAGAATCTGACCCATGATAACATTATGGTCGAAGGAAATCACCCTCCTTCAATGGGTCCGCATCACAAAGAAGTTGAAACAGAGAAATCTCCTCCTGTTGAGGAACTCGAGGATAGCGGTAATTCTTCTCCGGGATCTCACGCCAAAAACCTTTTTACCAATCTCTCAATGCCTATGGATCAAGAGACATTCACTGACCTCATGAGAAGGGATTCGATGGCCACTTTAAGGTTGGTTTTTGAAAACAAAAGTTGCATTCTGACTTCCACTCAAGGTACTCCTCCTTCTGCAAGTAACGATCCTCCGACTGTTTCTCATGACCAAATCCTTCAGCAATTCAAAGCAAAAATACTGAATGTGGACTTGGTTCAATCCCTTCGATAAGATGATGGTTCCTATTTTGAAGTCAAAGGTTTGATTGAATCTTTCAACAATTTTCCTGAGACTGCAAGTAACAGAGAGCTACTTCGTTTCTTGCTTGGGTTTGGTCATTTGCTGGATACCCTCGCACGTGACTTCCAGAAGAAGAGAGAGATTGCCACTTATGCCAACAAACAAGATCTCCTTCGACAAAAGGAGCTAAGTCAAGGCGAATCCATGAGAACCGAGGCCTTTTCTCTAGATATCCAAGCCCAAAAGAAGAAATATGAGCTAGAAGATTTAGAAATTAGCATCCCTTTATGGGAAGACGGCATCAAAAAGCTGCAGGCAAAAGTTGATGCAGGAAAGAAGAGACAAGCTGAAATTAGTGGTTCAAGTTTAATTTCAATCTCAGCTCAACAACAGGAAAAAGCAAAAGTTGCTCTTCAACACTTTGAGAAAGCTGCTGCAATCAAAGCTTATACTGCCACTCTGCTAGCTGTTGAAGCTTTGGTTGATTCAAGGTTGCAAGAAGCCATGGCAGCTTATGAAGCCATGAAACAAAACATTAAGCTTTGGTTGACGTTGCTCTAGTGGTGAGATTTTTACATCCTTAGGTGCTACCACTTGACCATCAGCAACTAAGAGATCATAAATCTGCCTTCATTGAGACCCTTCTGAACCAAATCCCTGAAAAGGGAACATCGAGAGGTGTTATGCCCCAAAAAGTTATGGTATTTACAAAAATTTCTTTTTTGACGTTGCTCTAGTGGTGGGATTTTTACATCCTTAGGTGCTACCACTTGACCATCAGCAACTAAGAGATCATAAATCTAGTCGCATTGGGTTACGTTGAATGTATATGTCTTGGGGACATATCTTTTAATGCTTGATTCGATAGGATTATTCCCTTCAGAGGGCCTTAACGATTTACACGTATAAGGGGGCCCTGGTCTTAGTTCAGCAATGTCAACCTCCTTAGTTTCGAAATCGCCAAAAGCTATGTTGAATTCTTGGTTGCTTTCATCTGATCCGATATAAGCAAACTTTTCTCTTTTGTGAAATTTCTGAGTTATTGTTTTTTCAACCTTTAGTCTTTCAACATGTCGAACTCTATCGGCCAATTGGGCCATATCTCGCAAGTGTTGAGTGTCCAATTTCTTCCTGATGGAATAATCTAGGCCACTAGCGGCCATTTCGACTAACACATGTTCAGGCACTTGAGTGAAACATCTTGCCTTTAATAATTTGAATCTATTGAGATAATCATCAATGGATTCAGTGGAATTCCTCTTGACACTCTCCAATTCTTTTAGACTTATCTTAGATTGGCCCATATAGAATTGTTCATGGAATAACCTTTCTAATTCAGTACAATTTTGGATCGAAAGCAATGTAAGAGTGGTAAACCATGTGAAGGCATTCTTTGTTAGAGAATTTGGAAAGTATTTCAACCTCAAATTCTCATCATTTTCTAGGTCTCTTGCCTCCTTCAAATATGTTGTGATATGTTCGACAATGGTCTCATTGGTATCTCCTGCAAATTTGGTGAACTTAGTAATTTTATATCCACTAGGAAGTTCAGCTTGTAATACCAATTCCGACAAAGGAGAAACAAAGTTTGGCTTACGTAGGTCAATATTTAAACCATTTTGAGCCATTATATTTTCGGCCAAATTGGCTATATTGTTATGTGCTCCTATGTTTCGTTGTTGGACATTCCTAACAACTTCATCGGCATTATCATTTCTATCTACCAAGATCATTTCAGGTTGACCTTGTATTACTGGTTTGATCAGTTGGGGTTGGGGCACATGTTGTGGCATCTGAACCATTGGTTCGACTAACCGCAACAGTTGTTGATTTTGAATTTGTGTAACCGGTTGGTAAACCGGTTGTGGGGGTGCAAAGAAATCTGCTATTCTCCTCATTTGTATGGTTAAGGCTTGGTAACTCCGGTTTGTGTCCCTTATCAAAGGATTAAACACGGTACCAATTTGTTGCGTTAACAAATTAACCATTTTGTGATTACTCTCATCCATTTGTTGTCTTAATAAATTCATTGAATCTGCTGTTAACGGTGGTAGAGTATTCCGACCAAAAATGCTTGGTCTGCAAAAACGGACGCACTATTATGTACATTTTCCATCATTGAAGTTGGCATACCATACGGTTGTTCCCTAGAAACGTTCAGCATATTTTCATTTCGATCATCAATGTAACAGTCCGTTTCTCGTTAGATTTATTTTATTGTTTATTTATATGTGCTTGTATGTAGAGGTGTCAATAGAGCCCCAAATTTCAAAGCCCACTTAAAAAAGCCCCCACCAAGCCCACTAAATTAAAGCCCCTTAATTGAACAAAATTATTTGGGGCCAAGCCCACTATAAAATCTACTTATTTGTGGGCCTAAAAAAGGCCCATATTAATTATTTCAAATTTGGTAAAAAAAAAAAAAGTAAGTTTTTTTTGGGTAAAAAAAAAGTTTTTTTTTCTCTAAAATTTTTTCGGTAAAGAAAAGTTTTTTTTGAAAAAAAATGTTTATAGAAATTTTGGGGGTAAAATGTTTATAGAATGTGGGTCTTTTAATCTTGTGAATTTTCAAGTCCCCTTACTGTGTCGGTTGGGGAAAAAACTTCAAGGCCCCATGATATTGACACTTCTACTTGTATGTGATTAATTGCCTCTACGTGTATTTCTAGTTGGGATTATTAGAATTCGGTGTTGGAAGGGTATTTTAGTCATTTTGGATTTAGGGGTATTTTAGTCATTGTGTGAGCAAGGGTAAATTAGTAATTTCACTGTGAGGATTATTTTTAGTGTTTCAAGTGAAAACCATTATTTTTACTAAGTTACTAGTGGATTGTGGTAATTAGTTAAGAGCCGGTAATTATTCGATAACTTTTAACCGTAGGTGAGTAGAAACTTTGTGAGTTGAGAGCTTTGAGCCCATTAAGACTTTTTAAGGGTTAAGCTCATTAGTGTGGAACCTATATAAACTCTAGTCTTTAGAGAAAATAGGGTTTCTCATTCATTTCATAACTTTGGAGAGAGGTAGAGAGAGAAAAAGGGTTAGAAGAGAAGAACTTGAAGATCAAGAAGGGGGTAGAGATTCAAGGAGCTAAATTGAAGCTAAGGCTAGGTTTGTGCTCAATTGAGGTAAGGGGGATAGTGTTCTATCATAATCTTGTAGTTATAATCTCTTTTCTACTTATATTCAAAAGTGCTTATTTGTGAAAAGTGATTAATTGTGAATTTAATTGATGAAATTCGTGCTCTTATTTTGATGCAATGTTAGGGTATGTGAATTTGATGATAATTAAGTTGTTGATGTAGAATTTACATGCTAGTGATAGTGATATATATATATATATATATGTATGTATGTATACCCTGTGTTTTGCTTAAAATTAGTGAAGTATGGTATTGTTGTTGTTAGATTGTTGATGAATTCATGGTTAATTGATGTTGTGGTTGTTATGAGATCTTGTTGTTGATGATTCATGTCATGGGTATTCATAACTATGGAGTTTGATGTGAATTTGAGTTGTTCTTGAGAGTTTTATGAAAAATGGGTGAATTGATGATTTATGATGGAATGATGTTTTGATTTCAAGTTTTATATGGTTTTGATTGCCTTTTCAAGTTCATAAACGTTTAGACAATCTTTGGGGACGGATTTGGTGTTTGGGGATAAAAATGGGGTTTTGGTGCGAAAAAGGATGGTTTTCCCGAGAGGAAAACCAGAATTTTGAGTTGTTGTCTAGTGCAACTCATGTGGCGAGCACGTGGCGAGCTGGTGGCGAGTTGCACAGTGACAGCATTCCTTGTTTCGCGTTCTTGCGTCTTTTTCACACATTTCCGTTTTGAATTGGCCTTTAATATAAATATGAAAGTTTTAGATAAATGTGTTAGCTTTCCAATGGCTTTAGTTTGACTTAAAAATGATTTTTATAGTTTAAGTTATGATGAAAATACTCCAAGTAGGTCTCGATAAAATTTTATGAAAATTCAGCATAACTATTTCTAAGTCAACCGAAAACTTATGGTTTGTTTTAAAACTTCAAAACTTGAGTATTAGGAGTTCATTTAAGGTGTTTAAGAGTATTTAACCTATGATATGATGGGTCTAATTTGGTTGTGTTTTGAAAACGAATTGATTTTGCAATATGAGAGAAACGATACTAACTTTGCAAACTTTGAAATTAAAGTGAATTGGCCTATGAAACGTTGATGTATACACTATTGCACTCATATGTGATTTGTGTATATACTTAGTTGAGGTTTCCAAACGTGTTTGATTTGTTTTGTCGGATAACTTAGAAAATGGTATAACGATATAAGAACTTTGTCGAAATGATCCTTGAGCCTGAATACTTTGCAAATCTTTTATGAATAGTTTGCTATGATTATATGATGATGTGTGAATGATTGATAGGTGTTGATTATGATTTTATTATAGTGTGATGTACTTTTCTCCTTTGTTTTGATTGAGAAATTGTATGAACTTGTTGATGAAGGAAAATCGAATGTGTTTTCAGAATAAAGCAGCGGATAAAATTTTCGATTTTCTTTCCTTGGATCATTACGAACTAACACATGAATCAGTGATTCGATTGTTACCTCGAAGTGTGGAATCTGAAAGCTGGAAACTGGAATCTCGATCATAGCAAAGCAAGCAGCAAAGCCTCTAGCAAGTCCACACGAACGGTGCTCCTCCAAAACTCGGTGCTAGCCAAAGAATCAGAAGTGTCAGGGAGCTAGGGTTTCTTCAAGACGTCCAACCCAAAACTTCAGCACTATGGTTCTATTTATAGAACTCCTAGTGTGCTCTGCAAGTCAGAAGTCACTATTGGGCTTCAGTAAGCCCAATAACGAGTTTAGTAGTTCTGCTAACTAATTAGCGTTATTTACTAAACGTACCCCTTATATAAATCATACTTATATATTTCTCTTTTGACCGTTCTTTGTGTGTGACCCTATAGGTTCTAGTCACGTTGGCAATAATATTAAATCTAATATTTAATACTATAAACAATGAGCGGTATCTAGCAACACATCATTGTTACCCAAGTGACAAGAATGTCAAGTGATCTGACAAAACCTTTCCATGACAATACTTATCTGTACGCTTACTCCTTTGTCCTAATATCTATATTGATCTCAAGGCATAGATTTTGTCACCCTTGTATAGATCAATGTTTATATTTCTTGACTCCCAAATATACTGAATTACGAATAAGTCCAATATCTTATATTGACTTAGTTCGGCATGGCCATG
>Ga0315914_1010452_pt1 | contig 11531 bp, 4 predicted proteins | sample MpolenodulesMG_FD_203920 | JGI IMG/M metagenome (GOLD analysis project Ga0315914, IMG submission 203920) | Medicago polymorpha root nodule microbial communities from Los Angeles, California, United States - elongated nodules | ecosystem: Host-associated > Plants > Roots > Nodule | place: USA... | reverse complement strand
GTTTATATTTGGCAATACATATAGTATAAACATGTTATTATAAAATTAAAATACCTCCATCCAAGACTTAGTAATATTAGCAGAGATGATATCTAGCATATTCTTCATCACATAGTATCCACAATCGTTGTCATTAGGTTGCTTTCTTGACTACAAATGAATGACCATTTTTATATAGTGATTAGATCATATAAAAAAAACAAATTTCATTTATTAACGTAAAAAAATGACAGAATCTACACCATACTTACTTTGGGACGAAACCATTTAGCCTTCTTTCTATTGCCCTGAGCAAGTTCATGAACCTCTAAAGCTTTGTGTCAACCAAATTACATAAATCATCAAAGTTGATGAACCTTCTTTCTATTTCCCTTATTTCTTCCTTAGTAATGTTTGGCTCCCGGTTCGCACAAGAAACACAAGGACACGGGAAAAGTCCATCATTGTTTGGAAGATTTTGTTCAGCAAACTGTAGAAATTCTATCACTCCATTATCAAACTCTTCACTTAATCGATTAGCTCTCATCCAACTACGATCCATAATGACGCACTGAAAATGAACACACACTAAATCAAAGAATTGTGATGCCTGCATAACTATTAAAACTTAGAAGACTTGGAGTTTGACCAAGTAAAAAACTTGGTGCTTAAGCTACGTAACTACTTACGCGGAGGTACGTGATTACTACTAGTTAGAAATCTCTTAGATGACACGCAAAAACTGCTATAACTTAATTGTTATTGTGGTCCCTAAAATGGGAATTCGGTTATGATTTTTTCCTCCACTTTTAGTTAAGTTAAATGGGGGTTTCACAAAGAATTTTTTTATGAATTTCTAGTGTAGTGATGTCGATGATGATGTTAATGTTTGTTGATGAATTTCTGGGTTTTCTATGAAATTTGATGAGGATGTGTTGAAGATCATGAAGAAGAGGAAAGGAAGGAAGAAGATGAAGTTTTATATGAATTTTTGAGTTTGGTCCCTCTGCGGATTTTGTTTTTTTTATTTTGGTACCTTTAAATTTGTGACTCAGCATATGGAACGACACATCATCGTTGTCTTCCATGTCGCCACGTCATCCTCTGTTTGCCACATAAACGTTTTTGTAACAGATGGTGACGGTAGGGACCAAAACCAAAACGTTTATAACTTACAGGGGTTGTTTTAGAAAGAAAAAAAGATACAGGGACGAAAACCAAAAACACGCGAACTTACATGGACGATTTACATATTTAAGCCTACAAAATTTGATTTAAAAATAGGGACAAAAAATAGTGATTGAAAATTTTATAAAAATTAAAAGTTGAAAGAAAATTTTAGAGGGACTAAAACGAATAATTAGTATATTATAAAAACCAAAAACATATTTAACCCTATTTTAAATCATCAAATTTGACTTTTCTTTTGCATATATCCAAAATCGTCTGAGGGACCACACGTGATATTAACTAGCTTAATTTCTCTTGTATTTTTTTCTCACAATCATAAACATACTGTGATTGGCCAACTCCTAGGATGATAAGGACCTAAAGAGGTTAAGATCTATGGATCATCTATCAAGTGTGTTATCGACAAATTCAACTTTTAAATGGAGATTGATATCTACGTTTTTCGAAGATAAAACTGAAAAAGAAGAAGAAATAGAAATGTGGAAGAATCAAAGTGAGAAATTAAAAGAAACAAACAAATAGAAGGTTCCTTAAAAAAAAACAAGACTGTTGCTTTTCTACCATCCAATATGTCATGGAAACACAAGTAAATGACTAAAAAATTCAGTGGTAGTTAATTGCTGTCGGTTTTCAAGTTATATGTCAGCGGTAGTTAACTATTGCTGGGGTATTTTAGTATTTTACTTGTGTTTTTAGGAAGTTTATGATGTTAAGAAAGCAATTGTCAAAAAACAAATAGAAGGTAGGAATGAGTGTAAAAATTAGCACCTTCGCATAAGCAGGGCCGGTCAAGGGCTTTAGTGTTAAATTTGTATGAGTTAACTTACGCTGTGTGACTTTACTCACGCTGCGTGACTTAAGTCACGCCGCCGAAAAAATACACTGAAACCCAACGCGAATAAACTCATGCTGGTTTCTTTCACCCATATTCCAACTTTTTTAGCATCATCAAAACTAATGCAGTTGGCTCTAGTGAAAGTGCCACCGCTTTGCTCCTGTCTCAGACCCTTTCCTAAACTTTATTCATCTTTTTTTAAGGATAAGGTTTTGCAAGAGTTACCAAGGAAAGCACCATGCCAATTTAATGTGGCCCCTGTTAAAAGAAATAATCTGATTATGCCAAATTCAATGAAAAGTTCAATCCACAACTAATTACTTGAAGAACAGATTCTCTGATTTTCAAATAATTCATCTCTAAATTCGCTTCAAAACTGAGAACTGAAAGCACAAATTTGCGAGGCTCTTTATTTTTATTCTGCTATTTTTCTAAGGCTGCATCTTCAAATCCAGTGCAGTTTTACTCATTCATTTTGGTTCAGTGAAAGAAAAAGTTGGAATACGAGGGAAAGAAAACCAACGTGAGTTAACTCACGTTAGCATTCAATTTGAATTTTCAGGGGCATTTTGGTCTTTTTAGTTAGGAGCGAGCAATTTATGTTGGATAAATAGCAGAATTCAAAATATTCTTGTTTACATTGAAAAAAGGCCTCACATCAAATATATGTTCAAGGGAAAATAATTCTGTTGTTTACCCAACAGTTTTTGCCTATTCCCAACTGAAATGTCCAAAATGCTCATGCGTGAGTTAACTCACACCAGTGTAAATTTTTAAAAAATTCAACATGAGTTAACTCACGTTTATTAATATGCAACTTTTTTTTCGAATTTATGTAATACACAATTTTAATAAAATCATAAAATATATGCTAATATAAATAAATAAAAAGGAAGAAAGGAACATAAATAATACATATAAAACCTCATTTTATTAATAATTGATACATTTACAAAAATTGATACATTTTATTCAAAATTACTAAATCTGCTTCTTTGAGGTAAAAAGAGACCAACCTTGGGGTAACAGAAGACCAAGGTTGGGGGAAAAAAGGACCAATATGTTTGGGGTAAAAAGATATCAACAGTTGGAGTAAATTTAAATCTGGTTCTTTTTATACTCCAAGAAGAGTCTTTTTACCCACGGTAAAAAGTTTTTGGGGTAAAAAGAAGCAGATTTACTTTTACCCCAAGGGTTGACCTCTTTGTCCCTCAAGTCGATTGGCCTATTTTTACCCCTCCCTTGGTCTTTTTTACCTCTCGATTGACCTCTTTTTACCCCTCAAAAGCTAAAAAGACAAAGACTGAAGGTTTTATATGCACTAAATGCAGTTAAAAAGTTTAAAAAGAAGTGTAAAAAAGGATTAAAATCAATGTTGAATAACTGACCACCGTCCAAAAAAGGTGTTCTTGGTGCATGAACAACCGGCCACAGCAGCGTGAGTTAACTCACGCTAGTGTTATACTCTGCGTGAGTTAAGTCACGCTACTGTTAAACTCTGTGTGAGTAAGTTTTTTCACGTTTTTTGACCTCATTAAGTGTTATGTTATCTTAAACCACTTATAAATGCACTCCTCCTCTTCGGTGTTTCTCGAATAAAAATTGTGTATTAAATAAATTCGAATAAAGTTACATTACATAAAGTTCCTAAATATGTCATATTATTACATGACATTCGGGTAGAGATATGTCGTGCAACAATTGTATTACCTCTAAATTTGGGTAAATTCAAACTTGATAAACAACAGCTCTCAAGCATTCACCCGGAAGTTTTATTGTTTCATTCAAAACAACATATATTATGCAGAATCAACTATATATGTTATCACATCGAATTCCCTCATATAAGACGAGTCATCACATAAAGAATGAGGTCCATTCTGTGACACTCATCTTATATAAAGGAATTCAATATCATAACTTATATAGCTGATTTTGCATAATACATGTTGTTTTGAAAGGAAGAATAAAACTTCCTGGTGAATGCTTGGGAGTGTTGTTTAGCAAGTTAGAAATTTTCCAAATTCAGAGGTAAGACAATTGTTGTAGTTGGAAGGTGCATTCCCTACCTAATCGCGATCTTCTAGCGGAATCAAACTCTTGAGAATATCTTCAGTTGATGTTAACAACGTTGCACATAGATCGATCCACGGTAACATGTTGTGCTCCCAAAACATGCTCGTCACGTCGCCGTCATTCGTTAAATCCATCCAACTGAATGATATTCTCCCATCGTCGAACGTTGGACGTTTATACCGAATGTATTCCACCTTCCTCGTGTCTCTGGGGTTGACTCCTTGGTTGAATTCATTCAGTTGATCCTTGAGGCCTATTAATGTGACACCAAGGTATCGAACCTTCAACCTCTGAGGTTCTCCACCGCTGAATTGTGCTTGAACGTCGAACATATCAGCCATTGCTTCAAATCTACACAATAAGAAATTAAAAACAATCAATGAAAAACTCATTCAAATATTTCATTAAACACTTAGAGTGCAAATTATACATAAAACTTAAAACTCATAACTACAACATAAACATGCAAACATCTAAACAATTAAGCAATATAAGTGATTTACATGTAAGATTGTATCATTTCTTGCCAAAAAATCAAAATTTAAACTAAACCCTAAAACTAAAAAAATCTAATCTAAGTGAAAAAAAAATCTAACATAAACATGCAAACATCGAAACATCATAACAATTAAGCAATATAAGTCATTTATATGTAACATTGTATCATTTCTTGCAACAACAAAAAAATCAAAATTTAAACAAAACACTAAAACTAAAAAATTCTAATTTAAGTGAAAAAATCTATCATACCAACATAATTTAAGTGAAAACTTACTTGTTCTTGTTATTGAAGTGTTGTTTGATTTGAAGTTGAAGGAATTTCGGATTTGGGTAACTTGAGAGAGATTTGAGATTGGAAATGAGGAAATGAGGTTCTGTCTGGCCTTAAAAGAGCACGCAGCGTGACTTAACTCGCGCAGAGGCAATATGGTCTTTTCAGTTGGGAGCGAGCAATTTATGTTGGGTAAAGAGCAGAATTCAAGGGAAAATGCCTCTAATGAAGGGGGAAAAAAGGCCTTGAGAAAGAAAATTTAACACAATTAACGAAATTATGCTCTTTTTCCAACACGTTATGCTCATTCCCAACCAAACTTCTGAAAATCCTCCTGCGTGAGTTAATTCACGTTAGTGTTAATTTTGTTTGACTTAACTCACGCTGCGTGAGTTAACTCACGCTAGTGTTAATCTCTGCGTGAGTTAACTGACGCTGGTGTTAATTTCAGCATGAGTAAACTCACACAGAGATTTACACATGTGTGATTTAACTCACGCAGGGACAATTTAGTCATGTCAATTGGAAATGAGCAAAATATGTTGGGTGAAGAGCAGAATTTCAATTAATGTGTAACTTCATTCATCTTCATCCTTGTTTGCATCATTTTTGTTCCAAGACTTTTGGTTTCCCCAAATTTCACATTTACAACTTCAACTTTCTAGTTTTCTCATTAATTGTTACTAATAAATAAAAATTAATAAAAAAAATGTTAACAATTCTTTTTAAAATAACTGTTATTGATTATATTAGAAGACTTTATTCTTTTTCAAATGTTTTTATTGATTAAAAAAGATAAAGATTTATATTATATTTTTTAAAATGTTGTTGTTATTGAAAAAGATAAACATGTTTTTAAGGTTTGTTATAATTTGAAAGTCACAAATATTTGAACCAAAATCTTCTCCATTTATTCCATTTGGAGAGATAAAGATACAATAAAATTTGAAAACAATTAATGACATGGAACTCACTTGCCGGTAGAACCCACAATATATATTTTGTGTGTATCTCTTTCTAAATTACAATCTCCATTTATTTTTATAAATAGAGAGGATTCTAACTCCAAAAATTCGTACTTCTAATTTTAATCAAAATCAAAATTTCATATAAACATCGTTCATAATTTACACACGTTAACACAATAAAAATAGCGAAAAGACGGACACGTCTTTTTCTAGTAAATATAAAGATAATTAAAGAACATAAATGGTGCCAAAAGAGCATAAAATCTGAGCCAAGTGTCCCTTAACCACACACAAAAAAATCTTACCAAATTGAAATGGAAAAACTACACTAGACGCTAAAGCTCTCGCCGGGGCCGGCCTAATGTATTTTAAGGCCTAAAGCGAAATTTAAATAGAGGTCTTTTATATGCGTTTAGATAGAATAAGACAATATTAAAAAAAATAAAATCATAAGTTCCCTCAATCGAAAGTAATTCTATATGATGTGCGTCAAATACTAAATAAATATGAGTATTTTGTCATCTAGAAATCAAGTTTTGGTTTGTCACATTGTTAGAGTATATCTTCTTTCGCTATAATCAACTCCATTAGTGTGTGACCTTTTTAATATATGTGTGTGGGCGCGTGCGTGCGTGCATATGTGTTGAAAATAATATTTAATATAAACATTATTTGCCAATTGTTAGAAATCTTAAAATAACAAAATAATATTGAAATAATACAAATATAAATTAATTTTTAACTTTTACAAACTTTGATTACACATTACTTGTCTTAACATATTTAAAACAACCGACATCGAATTAGATTGATAGGAATATGAAGACAAAAATAAGTTAAGGATGAAATAACTAATAAATAGCTTGCATTGAAATCGAACTTGCGACAAGAACTATGATCCTCATTTACATAGCAATTATCTAGTAATATGAGCGATGAAAGAATCCATTTCCATTCGAGAAACTCCACCTTCATCCATGGACGTACCAACAACATTTTTAAGTTTTATTGCTCTCTCTCGCATCTCATCACCTTCAGTTGTCTCCATCAACCTTCTAACAACATTCTCAATATCTGAAGCAGTAACCAATTCATGTCTTTTAGCCCAATCCTTCACAACCAAACCAATCTTTAACACTTGTGTTATCAAAACACAGTTTCTTGGCTGGTCAGAATGCATAGGCCATGCTGCTATTGGCACCCCCATTGAAATGCTCTCTAAGGTAGAGTTCCATCCACAATGACTCATAAACCCTCCCGTTGAAGGGTGGCTTAGAATTTCCAACTGGGGTGCCCAATCCCTCACAACAAAGCCCATTCCTTCAACTCTCTCTTCAAACCCTTTTGAAAGTTCACCTCTTTTCCCTTCATTTTTATCAAAGATGTCTCCTTTATCAGCATCTCTCAACACCCAAATGAACTTTATCTTGCTTTGTTTCAACCCGGTTGCAATCTGTTCAATTTCTTCATCTGTCAAGGTTGTTGTTGTTCCAAAAGATACATATATAACTGAGTTTGTTTCTTGTTTATCAAGCCAGTCCATGCATGAGTGCCTACCCTTTGAATCTTTCTTCTCCTGATCAATGCTTAGAGGGTTGAAGGGTCCCACTGCCCAATGCTTCTTATTGCAAGTGATTTTCTCTATCAACTCCAAGTAAGGACCTTCGATTACTCTGCTTGTATTGTAGATGCTCCCATTACTGAATTCCCAGAATTCCCTTTGTGCTATCATGAAATCAACGAATTGGTTTGTGAAGCATCCTTCCATAGAAGGAACATCAATGATATGTGAGCTTTCAATTGGAGTTTTTCCAATTCTCTCCCAAATGGAAGGGAAAACTGTAAAAGCACATGTGCTGAAAAACATGTAATTCTCAACATATGCTATGTTTTTAGCATCTTGTACCACTGATGCCATATATGTGTCATGAATTACAACGACCCTTTTGAAAACAGATGAAAGTGATTGCATGAGTTCCGCCACAGGCTCGCGAAGATGTAAAGAGGCTTCAAAAGAAGGAACCATATGAGAAGGAAATTTAGTTTCTGAATTTGGGTCGGGAGGAGGTGAAACAAAGGGAGGAACTTTGAAGTGATGAAAATGGATATTTGAAATGGAGTTTGGATCGCAACCTTGGCCACGAATTGTAGCTTGACGGTTGTGTATAAAAGTGCCAACATAATGGACAGGGATGTTGTGTGACAAGATTAGGCGTGAGAGGTGTAGAAGCTGATTCAAATGGCCTTGTGCTGGGAAAGGTACCACAACAACCACTACTTGGTTTTTGGAATTGGTTTGGCCATTGGAAGCCATTAGTGAACTTTTTTGGCAAGAATATTCAAGTGTTGAACTTTGAAACTGGGTAAGTAACTATGAATGTCTTGGTATATATATTTAACCCAAGGAAGTGTGTACTATTTTCTAATCTAATATACATCCTTTTTCATTTTAACATGCATTATTCCTAGGCGGCTAGGTCTGCCGGCCTGCACGCACTACTGGAATGTTTGGCAAGTAATTTGATTTTTCACATGCATTAATAGGAAAAAACGTACCATGATTTTTGACGAGTCAACAACATCAATTTTTCCAACTTGCAAAATCATGCACGATTTTTTTAGAAAATTCAACACTCAATTTTGAGTCAAATTTCTAACAAAATTAATTGATACTTTGGATTTAATAAGTAATTATAAAAAATATTGACATCTATATATTTAATTTTGGGTTTTGCTAGAAGCTACCCATGAAAGGTGTATTTTAGCAACTTACACCTCAAAGTGTGATTTTCACTTTTTAGTTATAACTTTGCTAAAAGACACCTTCATAAAAATTAGTTGGTGTCTTTTAACAAATGTTCATAGAATAACTTGCTAAAAGACACCTTCATAAAAGATGTCTTCTAGCAAAACCCTTTAATTTTTCACCCTCACTATGTGATCTTGTTAAAGTTCTTTTGAAATTATGGTCTTATCTCAGTCTAGACTTGCATAATGTGTTGGACCTGGACCCCTGTTTTTTCTTATATAAAATCAATGTCACAATCTGTGTGAATTTAACTCAGTTAATAGATGTATCACAAAATATTAATAGGTGTTGATATTTGAATCTCGAATTTACTATATATTCATCTTTTAAGGTGAATTTTCACTAAACTATTTAAAAAAAAAATTCACGTTGTGCTTCGTTGTTACCTTGGATGCTACTATAATTCAAGACCCCAAAAAACATTTTGTTAGACGGCGATTTAACATTGTCTCGAGCTTTTTGTCAATAAATAAATAAATAAATAAATAAAATAATATGCTTTTTGTCAAAAAAAAAAAAAAAGTGTGCAACATCACCATGTGGAATTATTTTACTTTTTTTAAAATTAAAGGTTTATTAACAAAATACTGATCCAAGTACAAGTTTTGCTAAGGATTTTTTTTAAAGAAAAGATGTATATAGCATTTTATTAATAATAAGTTGTTCAATAAAACGAGGTACAATATAATAAATAGTGGGACTAGTTAATAATGTGGCAATCTCGGCTAAAATATGACTACCTCATTTGTTTATCGTCTGTTAAACTCAACTTTCAAGTTTGTGAAGTGTGAAGCAAATATCTACGATTACATTGTGAAGTGATATATAAACACCAATAATACAAATCTAGAAAGTGAAGAATTTTATAAGGCCCGGCCAGTCTAATACACTTAGACCTCCCAGTACAATATACTCCCCACACCAAAAGGATCATAAATGATATATACCTCATACATGATTAAATACGCAACACAATATATTAACCTGATCTTATCAGCAGAACGATGTTTGGTGCAATAAGCTATTTGCTAGTTGAATACTTGGATTGGCAAAAGATGGTGTATCTACAGACACTTCGACGCTCAAGTCAGTGTATGAGCAATAATAAGAGACAAGGGATTAGACAAATCGTACATTGGGAGACTGTTTAAGTCTCCTTATACAGGGAGGTGAAGGTTGTCGGTGTTTCGGCGTGTTGTAGTCGTCGCTCGACGGTTACGGATGGCGGGATCCGTAATTGTCGAGCATTATGGATAGGCAATGATGGAGGTGGTTACATTTCATTGGTTTGAATCGTTGCTTTGTATTGCTTTGAGCATACCTCCTCGTAAAGGGAGGGTGTGAAAAGCGTTGTTTCTCCAATGTTGAATTGGGCTTGTTTGTTAGACTTAAATTACGAGTGTATACTTTTGAGCACTCCAGAACAGTAGCTCTTCTACTCGTCATTCTTGTAGTGAGGAGTGATGACTTTGAAAAGTTTGATGTTTTATGCAGGGGCAAAGATTTTAGTTTGTAGGAAGCCTTCTAGTTGTGTGTAAATTTAGGAGGAGTTTTTAATTCGTGGATAACTGAGTTGTAAGAGAGTGTGATGCTCGTGAAGAATATATGGTTCGTCTGAAACTTTAAGTCTTAAAAAATGTTTGAGAGTGTGGTGCTCATATGGTACTTCTATTTTAGGATGGAACTGTTTGAACTCGTATTAAGTTAGTAGTTCACCAAGGACTTTAGGAATATCTTGTTCATAAAGGGCTTATTGTTTGAGAATAACTTAATGATTGTGGTGCTCGAGGAGAGCTCATGGTTCATAAGGAACTTGTGCGAGAAAGGGATATTCACACTTGTGTGGAGCTATAAGATGGTGTGTGTTGTGCTCATGATGAACTTGTTAGTCCAGTTGAACTTTTCTCGTGGGGAGTTATTGAAGTTAACTTGAGAATGGTGTTCGTGGGGAGCTTTGAATTCGTATGGAACTTCTGGTTGTAAACATATTGTGCTCGTGCGATGGAGTATGTGATGCTCTTGCAAATGACTTGGTCATTTTTCAATCTCAACATTAAATGCTAGTATCCGGAGGATGAGATTGGAGGGACATGGGTTGGAATAAGCCTTAATAGTCAATCTATATTGATTGGATTTGGATTTGTATCATGATATTTATATTTGGAATTTGTTTATTAATTTTGTTTTGTTTCAAAATAATAAAGTTCCTAGAATAGTTTGTTTGTTTTTTTGGTAGTGTGAATAGTTTGTTTGTTTAATGGAACATTAAGTATAACTTAATCGTGAGACTCATTAAACATAAAGACATTATTCTTCAAGTATCCATAGTCAAGCCTTATTGTGAAGTTGAATAACATTAAAGCATAGAGACTATTATGTGTGATGATCATATCTCACAGATCGTGGCTAAAGAGTTATCAATTCTTCACATTGATATAAATATTATGAGTAATATTTATATTGGATTGACCTACCACAAGAAAACTACATAGAAAGTTATGTAAGTGTTATAAATTATTCTCATAGTGATAAGTGGTGTATTTCACCTTTCAACCTAAAACCAATATGTACCCTAGATGTAGGAGTCGAGTACTTTGTTGTCTTACAAACTTTGTCGGTAACAGGATGGCTATAAAGTCGGTTGATGAGTGCTCCATGAATCATGATGAGGGACATGAGTGGCTTAGATGGAATTTACCCCCCTACATAATATGATAAATGTCTTGTGTTCAACATAAACATGAGGGCAAAAGGGTGATAATGTACAATATCTTGATCACATAAAGGTTTCGTCAGATCATTTGACATTCTTGTAACTTGGATACCGTTCACAGTTTATAATATTAAATACGATTTAATATTGTTGACAACATTACAAGAATCTACATGGTCACACACAAA
>Ga0315914_1010451_pt1 | contig 11533 bp, 6 predicted proteins | sample MpolenodulesMG_FD_203920 | JGI IMG/M metagenome (GOLD analysis project Ga0315914, IMG submission 203920) | Medicago polymorpha root nodule microbial communities from Los Angeles, California, United States - elongated nodules | ecosystem: Host-associated > Plants > Roots > Nodule | place: USA... | reverse complement strand
ATCATCAATTTTTTTAAAATTTTTTTTTTAAAAATGTTAAAAAAAAAAAAAAAAAAAGGTTATAGCAACTAAAAACATCATATTAACTCTTCTTTTGATATAGTATTCATAGCTAGCCTAAAACTTCCTTCAAAAAAAAAACTTGCATAAAACTTCCGGTTAAGGTTAATTTCATTTTTCTCATATGTCATGTCATAATAGAGTTATTTTGTTTGATTATTAATTAGAAATTATCATATTCATCTCACAACAAGTGACACATTCATTTTACACATATTAAGAAATGACAATAACGAAAGAAATGGTATATAAAATTTACAATATTAAGTGTTGTCCATTCATTATTACCACAATTACATAAAGTTGAAGATTTGACTATGTAGTATGAAGCATATGCTATTTTTGTTTTTAAAAAAAAAAACTAAAAAGAGTGCAAAGGCATTATTGTTCAAACTAGTAATCCCAGTTAGATTGGTATCAAAAGTAGAACTAATCACTTGGGGTACCCCAAAATATTATAAAAGTGAAAAGTTAACAAAGAAAAAAACAAAGGAACCAGAGGGTGGCAAATTAAACCAAACTTTGGACAAGCATAACCTATGTCTGGGAAGACTATTCTTATTACAGGAAGAAAAGAAAAAAACTTAACAAATACAAACATGCGATGAATCCTCCATAATTGTTACTCGTGATCTTTGTTTTTTTAGATTGTTTTTTTAAGGATATTATCTTTAGATTTTTATTCACAATGAATATTGTGTAATAAATAAAGGAAACATGTTTGCTAAGTAGTATTTTATTGGCTTAATCGCATGTTTGATCCCTTATGTTTATTTTAGTTTTCAATTTGGTCTCTTATGTTTTGAAAGTTTTAAGTTGGTCCCTTACGTTTTAAAAGTTTCAAATTGGTCCAAAACGTTACTCATATTGGAATAAGTTAGTCCATTCCGCGACATGATATTGAGTTTAATAAAACAAAAAAAATTAAAATAATGTCTTAAAACTGATTTTCTAAAGAAGTTAAGTTCCATCACCTATATTGTCAACCCAAATCTTTAACTGTTATGTGACTGAAGGGACTAACTTATTCCAACGGGAGTAACGTTTTGGACCAACTTGAAACTTTTAAAACGTAAGGGACCAACTTGAAACTTTTAAAACATAAGGGACCAACTTCAAAACTAAAATAAACATAAGGGATCAAACATGCAATTAAACCTATTTTATTAAACTCAAATTTGTAAACACTTGTCCAATGACCACAGCGAAAATGACTTTTGATGTCGAATATATTTTTGAAGTTAAACACATGTCTAACATCAGTTAAAACGAAGCTTGATTGCCAATGCGATTTGTCAAAAAGTATTTTCTTCTTAAAGCGCTTGTTTTACGCGGTTGCTTTTTCCACTCTATCAGTTTCTCACGCGTCCTTTTTTTTTTTAAAATATTTTTTGTTTGGATTTTAGAATCTAAAACAAATTGATAGGTTTTTCGAATTATATAATCTAAAATATGTTTTGCTCAGATATTTAAAGAAACAATGATTTATATTATTTCAATGACATAAATATAAATGACAAAATATAAAATAAATTTTAAATATAAACAAAATTGAAAGGACAAAATGACACAAACAGAATCTCATTTTATTAATATATCAATACATTGACAATAAAATAAAGCTTAAGTTTAAAACTTATTACATAAAATATTCAAACACCTAATGCTAATCTATTAAAAACTTAAGTTGTGGTGCAAGAAGATGGAGGGGGAAGGAGAAAAGGATGGTGGAGGGGAGGGGGTTGGGGTAAGGTTTATTTTCTTTCTAGGAAGAAAGATACCTTGATGGTCAACCTTACACCCAAACAAACCAACCTCGCACCCAAACAGACCGCGCTTCTTAGCAGCGTGACACCGTCTCCATTGACCGTTCATACAATCCTGAATTTTCAAAGTAGTCTTTTGTATGAAAGACCAACGATGGAATCATATTGTTGTAGAAGGAAGAGGAGGAGAGAGTATGAGATGATGGTGTGAGAAATTGTGAAGAATTGAAGGGTGTTTATAGGAGAAATTTGTGAAGAATGAGTCGCTTAGAGTGTAACGACTCTTAATTATAGGTCAAAAAACGTGTTCAAATGAGTTACTCTTGCTGAGCAAGTAACCGTCCAAAACAGTTCAAAGTACTCTTCCATAAGAAAGAAAAAAGTCATGTCTTAAAATATCAACCCTATCTTATTACGGAAGTTTTTTTTTTTTATAGATAATTGCTCTTTATTTCTTCCATGTTGCTCTGAAGCCTCTCAATTTCTACTTGAAGTTATCCTTCAATTCTTCATTTTTTTTACTCTCTTCTTTTTTTCCCTGAAAAATAGTCTTTTGTAAACTATCTTCTGATTAACTATTTTGTTTGTTTTGAGCAACACAAAGGCATCTGAAGAGCAACCATCTTTTTCATATTGTTTAAGAAATGGATTGCAGACCGATCTTTGCCAAAAGAAACTCCTCTTGCAATGATAGCCTAATCTCTGGGTATGAAATTCGTTTGATAGTAAATGCATGTATATTTTCTTTTCCCATCCTACTAACTTCTCATGTCCTCTCCAAAATGTTCAAATTGTCCTATTCAGATTATATAATCTGAATCCCCTATAAAAAAAAAAGAAATAGATGATCAAATATGATAATAAAAAAAAATAAAAAAAAGATGATCAAAGATCTAAGTTGACCATCATAACATCCTCACAAAAAAATCACACGCAAGTTTTGGGGATGGTATGATGGTCTATAGTGATCATGGGATCATAACCGCCCCAAAAGAAAAGTAAGAAATAAAATAAAAAAACTAAAGAAAACGAGTTTTATAATGAAGAATATGGAAGAAAGGAAGGATAATTATAGGCAAACATTGAACATAGAATGTATCATCAATAAATAAAAATGTGTATCATTTGACCAGTCAAAATCATTTGACCTTTCAAACCTTGTTGATTGGGTCACTGTTCGAATTTTGGACTATTTTAGATTATATGATCCAAACGCATGCCTAGTAATGATTCGGATTATATAATCTGAAACGTGACTAAACGATATGAAAACTTGTGTTTTGGTGGGTTTGACACATTTCAGATTATATAATTTGAATGTTGTTTAGATTACAGAAAAAGAAAAATCTGCCCCATTAAATAAAATTCTAAAATAACAAAAATTAAACATAACAATTTCAACAACAACTTAAGCACAAACAAGATCATGGATCAACCAAACAAAATTCTTCATCTTTTTATCCATGCAAGCTCACATTTGTTCGTAGGTCTTAAGTTGTATCAAATTGTCATGAATATCATGAAAATATCTTACCAAAAAAAACGTCTAACTCGATTGATCCCTTTGAACTATATTGATCAAATATAGAGAACATGGTTCTCATGTCGTCATTCTGGAGTTTCATCTGGTGAATTAAATGAGCCCATCTAAGTCGAACAATGGACGATGATAGTCAACATTGACCACATTCCTTGTGTCTCTATGGTTGAGACGGTCGTTAATTTGTCGAGCAGACCCTTCAACGGAGACAATGTAACATCAATGTGGACCCTAAACAGATTAGGTTTCCCCTCATTGTGATAAACTACAGGTAGCTTAGTGTTCATATCTACTGGATAAGTGTTCATTGTTATATGGTATGGTTTGCAAATGAACCAAACATGTAAATTTATAGAAGTCTCTATATGTCGTGGATCATAGAAAAATCCTATATTTGATTGGTGTGAATTATATAATATGAATCGTGACAAACCCTCCAAAGCACAAGTTTTTCAACAATCTAAGCACATTTTTGAATCATATGATCTAAACCTTTACTCGACATTCGTTAGAATTAGATAAATCAAAACAACCCAAAATATAGACGGTGGCTTGGTGGGGAAGTCATTGAAAGATCATATAATTCTGGAGTCCAAATGTGATGTTTTACACATTATTATATTGTATTGCACATGTTGATTGACTGTAGATACATTGTATGTGATCCTTCACCTATAAATACTCTTCCTTTCTTCCATTTCCTTCGAATCTCATCTTCCTTCCCTTTTCTTTCTTAGTTTTCTTTAGGGGCGGTTATGATGTCAATATTTTATTGTTAGCCTTTCATGAGGCTATTTCTCCCCATCTTGTGTTTTCGTATCAATTTGGATCTGGAATTGTTCATAGCAGTTTCCACCCACTCATTCTCCATCTTATACTACAAATTTAACTTTAGGTGTCAAACATATTGTTCTAATTAGAGTTATGTTAAAGTAAATGTATTATGAATTCATTTTCAACTAATAATGTGTTGAATTATTAAATTTGGCTGTCTATTTTATATTGTCACTTTAAGTTGTGTCATTTTAATTATGACTTGTTAATAAAATAATTTGAATATGACCAAAAACTGAGCAAACACATTTCGGATTTTATTATCTGAAAAACATCAAATATACTTCGTATTATAAAATACAGATTGAGTAAAATGATCAATTCGGAGGGCTTGCAAGAAGTGCATAGGGTGGGAAAGGAAATTATATTTTTCCAAAAAAAAAAAAAAGCATTACCCTCAACATACATTTGCATTCTTAAGCAGGTTTTACAACACCACCATACATCATATACATACATGGTACAAACCTCTAAGATTAGCTTTCAGATAACTTACAGTGTTATACGTTCTACTGTAATAAAACTAACTTAACATGTGCTCCATTCAGGCAAAAGTCTCAACCCAAAGATTTATACGTTTTATGGGGAAGAAAGTGTGCTTGATCGAAATCTTTAAGCAAGTGTGAACCCAAGTCGCAAGATTAACTATCAAAATTGATCTCATCATATTGTAATCACTAATTGATTGAATAACGGTGTGATTACAAACATGTATTACTATTTGCACCTAAGCTTTCTTCTATTGTGCAACCATTATAATATATTACATACAATACAGACATCCACAAATGTGGGAGGAAGAATGAATGAATTTGAATCTGTAATGCGCCTTTTGTGTAATGGAAAGCAACATAACACAATCAACGTGCCTACTCTCCAAAATTTTCATGTTATTCCAATTTCTGAGGACCATGTACAAGTTAAAAACACTAATGGATTAGATCTCCCAACAGCTAGCCAAAATGAAAACCTGATGACTTGAAACTGCTAGAAAGGTTTGGCAGTTTTAGAGTTGCAACAATGCCACCGGCTAGAGCACAGATGGACGCCAAAACAAATGCAGGAATATTGCCACCACCAAAGAGAGCATCCCATGGACCAGAACCAAGGGATATAATCATCTAAATAAACAAATAATACATCAAAATAGAACTAACATTTACGGGAAATTCAAATTTTAGGGGTACTCATAGGTACTGATTCAGAAAGTAGCTACTACATAAAGAAAAAGTAGTCTTATTGATGTATTGTTCCTTACTTGAATCAAGATAATCTAATTCGCAGAAATAACATAAACCTACTATTAAAGTCATCAGGTAATTGAGAGCTTGGCCACTCCCAATTTTAATAGCCAATCAACAAACTAGCTGGCTATTCATACAATCTAACTAATCACTACTCTAACAGCTTATAAGACCAACTCTTAACTGACAAGGCTTAACTAATTGATCTGTAACATGTGATCCCTTGGGTCCACCCTAACTTCTGTTGCAAACCTTCCTAATTGGGGGTTGGATGTAAACAGATTCTTTATGGAAAACTGATAATAAGTCTAACATGTAAGCTGTCATTGATGAACACCAAAACCACTAGTTCCATTTCGATACCACATTCATAAATAGGAAAACTAACACCAGCTCAAAGTAGCTAATTTTCATTTATTACGAGGTTTTTCAGTCATAATAAATTTCAATTACCCTGTTCTAAAATGAATTGCACTGGAATTTCAACCAAAAATAATAAGGAAGTGTTAGTTGCATAGGAAAGAACATCAGATTGCAGATTATTAGTTTTGTAATACGAACATACACATACCACCAGTGCCATCAAACTAAATAAATAAAATAAAAACAAGATGACAATACAACTCTAAAAGGGTCTGCTCTCCAAATATGGAGAGGACTAGCAGACAGAAGTATTTGAGAAGAAAATGATACCTGTGGAGCAACAATTGCAAGATTTAGAACTCCTATAGCCAATCCTGCAGAAAAAGTCAAACATCTTGATATCTGAAACTTTTAATAGACCAAAAATTAAGCACAACATCTACATCTAATACCAACCTTGGCCACCACCTGAATCAGCAGTCAACTCTGCTGTAACAGCAAAGGGAACACTGTAGGTAATCTGTAACATAAACACCCAAATTCTAAATCAACTAATACAATGATTGGTCAAGAAGATTGGTAGGCAAAGAAGGAAACCGACAATGTATCAAAATAGTTTGAATGATAAAACTTCACTCACCGCAAGCGGAAATCCAAGCAGAACAAACACAACCAGGGAAGCATACTTGATTCCTTCACTTGCTCCAATTGCATGTTCTATCCCTCGAGTATAATCATGGACAGAAATTAGACTAATGATAGCAGTGCCAGCCATGCAAACAAAGACGACAAAATTGCTCACTGCCCATACTAATCTTGCACCCATCAACTTACACATTGGTTCGATTAAAAAAGAGCTAATTCCAAGCACAACCTATAAAGCCATAAATAATTATTCAGGAAAAAATGTCCAAAAAATTGAATTTAATAAAAGATAAACAAAGTCTCCGATCACCATTGATAAACACTTGTGACAAATCTCTTTAAAAAAATATTATGTTCAATATTGAGTTCTTACAGAATTCAATAGCAAACCAAATGCACCTTCTCTAACACCTTGATCATAAAGACCTACTTCAGAAGTGGTCCCTTTTGGATCCCCATGATAAACTTCTCTTCCCATCCAATCCGTATCAAACAAAAAGAAGGGAAACCATGACAACTGCAGGTAGACAGGGTTGGAGGAAATATAAGAAGGATCTCAAATGAGAAGCACCAAAACAGAAAATAGGCATGATGTCAAAATAATCTTTTGAACATAAGTAATGAAGTACCTACCCAAGTGAGAGCCATTACAACCAGCACTGAATGCATAGCAGGTGGCAAATGTCTTAAACTTGTCAACAAGTTAACCAATACTGCTCCAGGCCCATCCATTAAATTTTCATTATGATCTTCCCCAGCATTGAAACTTCCATGCTTCAGATTTACAACTTCCTCAGAGCGATCCTCACTTAACTTACCATTGGACTCATTTATAACAGATAAAGGCTTTTGTTTTGGAAATTCAATGCCATTTTGTTCATCCAATAAAGGAGCAGAATCTGATAACTGGTGATGTTTACTTGCAGTAGTAAGCGGAACTTCATCAGCAAAATATAGGGTTATAAGTGTGCATAATGTCAAAAACACCTGCCAATATTGTACCATGAGATTGAAGCTATCAAATAAGTTTAAAATATGCACATATAATGCAGTACGTTTAGCAGCGTATGATTGAAAAACATGATAGATCTACTAGCTAATAACTCCAGGAAACAATAGCACTGCCTTATTTTAGAAGTGCTTCTCACTTTGCATCATGGATTCTTGGACCTACTAAGGTACTAAAATCACGAGATTTGTGGTATTATAAGTTCTCCAATTTCTATTTCTCTTGCTAAACTTGCATTCCTTATAATACCACAAATCCCGTATCCATATATGGACTCTGACAACAGGTACTAAGAAAAAGTCAGATAAGTAAGCTAAAAATTATCTTTCCCCACAATAAAATTAATAAAAAAAAAGGAGAGCAAATGAACAGAAAAAACTAGACAAACTGAAGGAGAATGTGTTTGACTGTTTTCAAGACATCAACAACAATAGCAACCAAGCTTTATCCTACTAAGTGGAGTCAGAACAAACGACACCATAATGTGCCTCTAGTGATTAATCTCTACATCTTTCTCAATAGTTTCTCTTATAATTTTTCTAGGCCGTCATGTGCCTCTAGTGATTTGACTACCCTCCACCTCACCTACTCTCCTCACTATAAAATCTATAGGTCTTCTCTCCACATGCCAAAACCACCTACGTCAAATTTCAACCATATTATTTATGATAGGTGCTACCCCAGCTTTCTCTCTCTCTCTCTCTAATGTTGCCAGTAAGTAGAAAAGAAAGAAAGAAAAAAAGTGGCACATTATTAGATCAGTTATGCTTATGATCTCTGAACTTAAAGCAACAGAAAGACAAATATGAAGGCCCATTTAAAAGGATTTTCAGTAGTAACCTACCACAGCAACAAGAAATGCTGCCTTAAGATTGCCACATGCCTCACAGCAAGCTCTATTTGTCAAGAAAGGGAACCATCTGTTAAGGTAAGAAAAACCAAAATATTAATCAGTAATACATATAGAAAGAACTTTATAAGTAAAAATAAAGATAAAATTACATATATAAATTCAATAATGGTGTGTTTCTGTAAATCATGCAATACTCAATGGATTTCATGGCATAGCAACCAATGTTATCAAGATCGCAAGTTCATTAGCAAGATCGAACAAGAGAAATGAATGAGTTTGACATCTCGGTCACCCCCTACGATCGAAATCGTGAGCAAAATTGAGTTATGTGTAAGATCGAAGCAAAATCAGAACAAAATCATTTCTGGATCACGAAATCGCATCGGGCCTTGCGCAACCTAGTTGGGAAAAACCCTAATACTATACTCCCTCCGTCCCATAATACTTGACACAGTTGACTTTATTACGCATTCCAATGCATAATTTTGAGCTTAAATATCTTGAATAATATATTAGAAAAAATTATGAAAATTTGATATTTTGAAAATACTCATCGAGACAAATCTAATGACATCTTATATGATATTATTTATCTTTGTATATTAGTAGAAAAATATGGTTAAAATAAGTTAGGTCAAAATTACACATTTTCAAATGAGTCATCTATTGCGGGACGGAGGGAGTAATATTTATTTCATGCGACCTTGCACCGTCTCTCGCAGCCTCGACCTTCACCCTTTTTCACGACCTTGTCCACATCTTCCCCCTCTCTCACGACCATTTCTGCCTATCATTCTCACTATCTGTCGGGCAAGCCATAAAACTTTGCATCCATTCTCACTCTCAGTCAGACGAGCCATAAACCTTTGCATCCATTCTCTCTCTCTCTCTCTCAGTCGCATACAAAGCACAACAGGGTGGGCTCTCACAGTCTAACTCTCCCTCAATCGCACAGCAATCCTCTGATTTCTGTCTTTTGCAGCCATCTTCCTCTTCCTGCTGTCCTTGTTTTTTGTGTACGGCTCCTTCGGTTTCTTCCTTCCTTTTGTGCTCTATTTTCTTCAATTTTGGCAAGTTGACTGTCTCTATTTTTCTTTATTATCCTCTGTTTTGTTTTCGGCCCCTGTTTTTGTTTTTGCCATCTAAGTTGCTTGTCTCTATTTTTCCCTTTGGGATAGATCCTGGTTGCGATCTTGGTACCCCTCCCGATCATAGTCAAAATCTTGATCTTAACAACATTGATAGCAGCAATAACAAGAAGCCCAAATACATAATCATTGCATATAATAAATCTAATTGTTGTTCAAAAAAGAAAAACATAAATCTAATTATCAAAACCACTTATGAGATCTTTAACATGACTAGTTCAAATGTAGCACCAACACTCCAAGTTGAAGACGTGTCCGAGTGTCTAACACATATCGGACGTCACATGTCAAACACTTCATTCTAGTGTCGGAATATTTAAACATTATTTTTGGCTTTGACAAATGGAGGCCACGACCTGAATACATGTCTGGCAGCTAACCAACACTTCCATTGGTAGTAGATAGATGGATTGAAGGTTAAAGACACAGTTCAATAGTTCACCATATCGTTTTAGAAACTTTTTTTTTGCCCTTAAACAAAATTTTCAAATTGCATAATGATTTCTCTAGTATTGTTTAGACTAGAGAGCCTTGTTAATATTAGGTAGGTTTAATACTTAAGCAAGTTCTTTTGAAATAATGGCGAATATAAATCTCAACTCTCAATTTAGGCCTTTTCTTAATAATACTCAATCTCATTTGATTTTATCTATTTATATAATATAATGATTAATTATATAATACACACATATCCATGTAGCTGGCCCTATATTTTGGACATTATTGGTGTCTATGTGTCATGTCTGTTGTCCAAGTTTTTGCTTCATACAATTATTCCTTTCTAAAGATACATTCTCCCATATTACTGCAGCATAAATGTAGAACCAACTACTCTCCCTTGTGTTGTTTCTAATTATTGATTTCATAAGTACTCAAATTTCTAAAAATGTGTGTAATAATAATAAGAGGAAAAAACTTAGGTACAATTCCTTAGGTGCTTTTTGTATGGTTCTTAACTAAATTCACCATGATTTCCTCAAAGTTTATCATATGCAACATAGGCGTATTTTTAGTTAAGAACCATACGAAAAGCACCTCAAGAATTGTTCCTAAATTTTGTCCATAATAAGATATTCAATTAAAAAACAGTGTGATGAATTTGACATAGTTGACAGTGTACAAAAATATGGAATAACACCAAAATATTAGCAAGGTCTCACTTGTTCCATTTTCCACTAGCACCAGAAGAATATCCTAGAATGTTACCCACTGCCATCCATGAGCAAAAGACAGCATTTGATACATTGCGTTGATCAGGACCTAAGTATGAGCAAAAGTGTTATTTCATTATGTCTCCTGACACCAGACAAGTATTTTAAGACAAGATGAAAATCAACGATTCTCATTGTGGTTGTTGAGAAATTGAACAGTAAACATGTACAATAAGAAATCTTTACCTGCCAGATCTGCCAAAAGTGCTCTAGCTGGCCCCTAAATTTAAATTTAAACAAATGAAAGGTTTAGCTTACCACTGCATCATCGGTATAAAGTTAAAATAACAAAAGCACACTCTGATTCATTTAACAAACTTACCTGCACTGTGTTGTTGGCAAGGTCCAGCATCCAGAACCCAAGAATAAATATAACAGCAGCCCTTGTTCGGGTCCCTTTAAATGTTCTACAAGTTTGGATCATACAAATGAATTCCATTAATATCTGAGTTTTTGTAAGTCAAACTCAAAGAAAAAGAAATAAAATGAGTAAGAAAAGTACAAAATGATTGAAACAGAAACCTGCAATGCTCATTTGTATCCCCTAATATATATCCAATGTCTGCAGAAAACCCGATCAATATCACCTAAATTACAAGACTTAATTTAGCTTATATATAATCCGATGTAAAAAAGTATGTCAGAAAATAATCATTGTCATAAATGCTTACAGCAAATGAGATCATAAGAGATCCTGCCAGAATGAATGGACGTCTTCTGCCAAATTTTGAAGTACATTTATCACTCCAAATACCAACACAAGGTTGAACCTGTAATTTACCAGTTTAAAATTGTAAGACTACTTATTATGACAGTTATGGGCGGGCAGTTACAGTTATCATGTCGGTTATAGTTAAGTT
>Ga0315914_1010450_pt1 | contig 11534 bp, 4 predicted proteins | sample MpolenodulesMG_FD_203920 | JGI IMG/M metagenome (GOLD analysis project Ga0315914, IMG submission 203920) | Medicago polymorpha root nodule microbial communities from Los Angeles, California, United States - elongated nodules | ecosystem: Host-associated > Plants > Roots > Nodule | place: USA... | reverse complement strand
TAGTTGGAATTGCTGAAGGTACTTCCATCACCTCTAGTCTTGATGGGCTTCGAAGCATTTCGATTGCGAAGCTAACTCTTCGTTTGAAGAATCATAAGGGTTCTGTATCTATTGTTGGCGGAACAAACAATGTTAAAGCTTCGGATCATCCTATAGTTGGAGGTACTGAAGATTTCATGTTTGTTCAAGGATATGTTACATCTTCTCCGGTTGATCTTAAGGGTCTTACTGTTGTTTATAAGATTGAGTTTCATATTTATTGGCCTCCATATGCAATTCAATCCTCATAAGGTTGTGGAGATTTAAAATGAATTTCAATAGTTTATGTTTTTATTTTATGTGTAAACTTAGTGCCAGGATTAATACATCGAAAATGTGTTCGGTGTCTGGTATGTGTATGTATCGATGCTTTATAGTGAATAAATGTTGCAATTTTTATTTGAGAAAAAATGTTGAGAATCATTTTGTAATTGAAAAATATCAATTTAGTTAGTAAAAATATTAAATGTCATTTAAACTAGCGACGTTAAAATAATTTGAAAGTTAGTGGGTGGCAGGATTGATCCCTTCAGATTAGCTAGTCAGTCCTTGAATCAGATATCGAGTTTTCAAAAAGTAATTTGAAATTTTTTTCTTTTTGTCATTAACTATTTTGACTGGTATTTTAGATGTTTGAGAACTAAATTGATGATACTAAATTGATGAGAAGATCTTATGATCATACTGTGGACTTCTTCCTATTAGTTTCCTATTTGAATTTTGTTTCTTAGATGTTGATTCTTATGGTTAAACTTTTTTGTTATATAAATATAAGGTAAATCTTTCATTTTGTCTATTTTGAAATATTACTTTAATAGAGAAATGGAGATTGGGATCAAACTTGTTATTAGCTTTATCATAGTTACCTATAACTTTTTTAAGTATTCGTTTGGACTTCAATGTGTACACAAGCAAGATATATATTTTTCTATCATTTCACTTTATTTGTGAAATGATCGATGCTCCAATTGATATCAAGCAAAGACTTAAATAATCGTCTTTGTGAACTGACCGTGGAAAAATGATGAAAGCAATAAGAAATGACCAAGTGTGAGATTGGTTATGTTATATGAATTGAGACCCTCTCCATTTAATTTTTTTTTAAGAGTTTAATTTAGAGAAATATAGACACAAAATACATATAGTAGATCACACTATTAAGTTAGTTTCACTATCATCAATTTTTATTTAAATATTTTAAATTTTTTCTATGTCTATATCTCTTTAAATAAAGTCTTCCATTTCTGTTTGAAAATGGAGAGGATCCTAACCTTGTACCAGTGGTAACAGAAAATAATTATGCGTAAATTGAATTTAAAAAAATGATTCCGCTTAAAAGTGAATTGAAAGTAAAACGATTTATGTTTGAATACCTTCGTGTAAAAGTAAGTTGAACAATAATTTCTAGTGTAAAAATCAATTTTAGAATAAAAAAACTTCAAATTCTAGTTCAAGCAATTCTTAAGGATCTGTTTGGTTCGAGAATTAGGAGGGGAGGAGAGGGAAGGGGAGGGATTTTAACAGAGGGGAGAGGAGGGGAGATATTTTAATTAAAAATGTGTTTGATTCGCAAGGGGAGGGGAGAGATTTTAAAATTATTTTACTGTTTTACCCTTAAACTTAATTAAATAAGGATAATAAAGTACCGAAACAATAACGATGTAATCGATAACAACAGATGTAGACGATAAAATAATTGATTAGTAATAGGGTTGTTACAAGTAGTAATAAAAGTTGTTACATGGAAAAATCGTTAATAATATGGAATAAAAGTTGTTATAACGATAATATAACCAATAATAATATAACCTATAACCTGATGATGATGATGATGAAAAAAAAGTTGTTTCAAGGATAATATTGAGATTTTAAATTAATCTAAGGATAATTTTGGCACTGCAATAAAATTTGCTCCCCTCCCCTCCCTTTCTAAAAATTGAACCAAACACTTCAAATTAAAAATCACTCCTCCCCTTCCCTCCCCTCCCCTCCCCTCCAAAACTCTCGAATCAAACCGACCCTAAGGCAAACTCAATTATACACTTAAAAAATATTCAAATATGTCACACAATTTTATATCTAAAAATCAATTTTACCTCATCAACAAAATAGAATCAAGCATACACAAAAAATTCAAATGGAGATCAATATCGTAGACAAATGAGCATCCAAAATTTTCTAAAACATTCGTTCTATTAATAGGAGCTTTAGTTAAATATAGTCCACTATAGTTAGTTTGAGGAATGCTAACAACACTCATTTTTCAACACTCTCTCTAACATTCACTCTTTTATTGGATAAAATCAATGTATGTCTCACCACTTTGTATGGGTTCAATTTTCAAAGTGTAGACCCACAATGATTTAAACCAATAAGCGAATGAATATTATAGAGAATATTCAAAAAAGAGTGTTGCTGGCATCACTCTAATTAGTTTACCTAATTAAAGTTCAACTTTGCATGACATGTGTTACATAAAATCAAAGATATCTATTTAGGCTTATTATTTAGGCAATTAAGGTTTAGGTTTCAACCTTGCAATATGCAATTATTTAGGCTTGCACCAGCATTTGGTCTATTTGCTGGAATTTACTTGCATACGTGACTCGTTATGTATTCGATGAAAATATATGCAAAGACCAATTAGGAGTAGGATATAAATAAGGTTTCCCTTTCCTTAAAAAACTAAATAAGGTTTTACTATCTACTCATAAAAAATATAAGAATTGTCTAAATACTTCCAAGACAACAAATGAACTTGATCTATCAATCGGTCAGCAAATTGAACATTATGGGAGAAGATAAACTCAGTTTGTGACTTCTAATTAACCGTTATAACAAAATACCAAACTAAAGTCGGACCTTGTTTGTGCCAACATGACGTCTATTGGCAAAAGAGCAGGAATCAAAGAATAAGCGGAACAGGTCGAACGAATAGGCAACTCCTACCTAAACCACTTGAAAACTCGACAGCATACAACTCGCAACAAAAATAAGAGTAAATTCTTATAACAATTGACATTATAAGTTAGAGGAATGATATTTGTACAACTAATATTAAACAACTTTTGTGACAACCACTTTTCCTCTCTTCTTATTGGATCAAATCAATAGAGAGAGAAATAGAATAAAGAGAATAAAAACACATGTGAGTATGAGAAAGAGAGTTGTATCAAAAGTTGTCAATAAGTGGATGTACAAATATCATTCCTCTATAAGTTATAACGGTGAAATGTGATTGTTGTCCGTCTTTTATGTAAAATGTGATTGTGAAACTTTATCGTTTTTTTGAGGTGTTAATTGTTGATGATGATTATGTTGATGATTCTTTTGGTGATTTTAACTTGATGATTTGGCGATGACTCTTGTTGAACTATGACTTGTTGATTATGTGGATTGTAAAACTTGATAATGCATATGATGTTGATTTATGAAGAATGTAATTGGAGGTGTACTTTTACATTGCTTTGGTGATTATATAGTTGGTGTTAGGTGCATTGTCGAGTCTTACTTGAAGTCCATGCATCATAGTCATATTGAGTCATATGAGAAATGTGAAAGGAGGTGTACTTTTACGTAGGAGAAATACATAAGAGGAGGTGTACTCTTACATTGGAGAAATGCGTAAGAAGAGGCGTACTCTTACGTGGGTGTGGATTCATACGGTAAAATTATCTTCGGAATCCAATGGTACCACATGCATCTAGAGAAGAGTCTAGAGCATTGCATGCATTTTTATAATTGGTGAAATGTGTCATACTTGACTATATGACTTGGTGAATTTGTACATTGCTGAAATTTGGTGAATGTTATTATTATGTGAATTGTGTGGAATGAGGTGTAGTTTGTACATTGGTGAAATTTGTACATTGGTGTAGTTGATTATCGAACTAGATAAGGAATGAGGTGAGAATTTTTTACATTGATTGATGTTGTTAAGGTGATAAATTTTGATGATGATTGATAGGGATTAATATGTTGATATGCTATGATAGGGGTATGACATTAATTATGTGGAGTTAGTATTCTAGGAATGTTGAGTATGTATATGTGCTATGCATGAATCCTTGAATGCTTATGTTTGATTATACTTTAATTGTGGAATGCAAACTAACCCCCAATGGTTGTTTGGTTGACTGCATGCCTTATTCTTATGAATGGGTAGACAGTGTACAAGAGTAGTTTGCTTTGCTTTGGTGAGTTGCTTGAGGATAGTCTGGAGCTACCTCGTCTACTGCTTTTGGTGTCTTAGTTTTTAGGGCACTAATTACATGTCAGTCTTTGGTGTTTACTTTTATTATAACTGTTGAGGATTTTCGAGACTATGTATTGACGATGATATGTGTAGTATGTTGACATGGCTACTTGAAGAATTATTTTATTATTGATGAACTGTTGATATGATTATTCTGCTGCGATGTTTTAAAAAAAAATTATGCATGTTTGGACTTATAGAAGAAGTAGCATCTAAATCTTTTGCATGATTTTTATTATTTGCGTAATTTATCGCTTTAAGGGTTTATGGTGTTACATAATGCAAAAGAAATAAAATTTTATTAGATAATAATGAGGCTTTGCAAAAGAAAAAAAAAATTGATTAGTCAGATCATCTCTGTTTAGCAAAAATAAAAATAATGGATTGCCTCCCATTCAGCGCTTGTTTAACGTTTGAGTCCCGACGGTCAATTGGTTGCCTCCTATCCAGCGCGTGTTTAGCGTCCCGAGCCTGACGTATATTTCTAACTTGTGCTCTTGAACCTCTTTGTAGCAGGTTCCTCTTCTCCTACATGTATTACCCTTTTAGGGTTTACTTATGGTTTCTAGACCAAGTTTGTGTCCCCCGGTTTTTTGTAATTTCATTTTAACTAATATAATTTTCCTTGTTAAAAAAAAAATAGATCATTGCATATGTAGTTAACATACTTTTTCCTACCAACAATGGATTGGTCCAGTGGTAAGGAATATAAGCTCCATAAAACAATGGTCAGCGGTTCATTCACTATCTCTTAGGTATTGAAACTCACTTATGTGTCAAAAAGGTTTTCCGACAATGAGTAATAACCACTTAACGACGGTGAAAGATTTTGCACATATAACATGGTAACAATTTTTTTTATTAAATTACACTCCACTCTCTTAGAGAGCTTTCCTCTTATGTTTAAAGGTACACTCTTTTTTCCCTCCTATGTTATCTAAGAAGATGCATCTTTTCTGTTTTATTGGTTGGCCCTTTGTGGAATCATATCACTTTCATCATGGATGGGAATCGAAGGTATGTAAGGAGACGAAACATGGGAGAAGGTGATGGTCATAAGGCTGGATTTTCAGCTCTCTTGTCCATCCTTAGATACTCTTATGAGTTGGGAATTAAGTGTGTAACTGTCTATGCATTCAACATTGATAATTTCATAAGGAAGCCTAAAGATGTTCAAACATTCATGGAATTGATGCGGGAAAAGATCAAGGAGTGGCGTCAACAGGATTATTAACTAGGAATACAGTGTATGTTAGAATACATTTCATAGGAAACATGCAACTATTGACTGAACCACAACCAAGAGAGAGTTCTTTTAATTTGTGTGGCCCATACTTCGTGTGATGAGATTGTGCATGCCGTTCAAGAATCTTGCAAGGATATATGCAACGAAATTCAAACGTCCAAGTTAGATAAAGTTTCCAATGGTGAAATTACAACAATTAATCAGGGCCTGGAAAGAAACGGTCTTGATTTACATCTTCACCGTTTATGTTAAGAAAACAGAACCAAAACTTGTAGTAATCTGCATGAAGAAGGAGAAGGTGCTGGTGAAATCACATCTTGTAACGGGATCGTTGAAATCACATCCAAGTCATTCTTAAATGTTTCCCTTATAGTTTTATAGGTCTTCCTCTGTCTCTTGGAATTTGACTATCATACAAGAAATTTTCCTTTTAGAGACAGAATGTTCAGTTGCTACATCAGCAAAATGGTCGCTGATAGATTTAGTGACTGAAATAGCGACCAATATATCGTGACGCTTTTGTGACTACACGTACATACTGATTTTGTCACCAAATTTTGAGACAGAATTAGAGACTGATACAAAGACATTTTTGGAGACTGAACTCAGAGACGGAATCTAGACACTGATTTAGAGACCCTTTTCTTTGCAGAAATCAGCTGATTTAGTGACTTATCTGTGACTAGGTCTGCCATACCACCAAATTTAGAGACTGAATTTGCAACGGAAATTTGTTTATTGTGTTATAAGTTCTAATCGCTATTTCGGTCTCTATCTGGATTTTTTTTTAAATTATTTGTTAAATATTGTACTTGGTCACTGTTTTGTGACTAGAAGATTACAATATTTTTTTTAATATTGTAATTTTTTAACTCACATTTTTATCAAATTCCATCCGAAAGATCAAAATAATTCAATATAACATGATGAAGAAATAATATTAATCATTCAATGCTACATACATAAACTAGTCAAAATACATAATACTAATGAGCAGAGGAGATTTGTGTATTCACAAAAGTCTTTGCACTTGGTAGTCTTAACAAAATACATAATACTAATCAAAAGAGATTTGTGTATTAACAAAATACACAAAAGCTTTTGCACTTGGTAGTCTTCACATAATACATAATACTAACCAAAAGAAAGTTGTAAGTGGTAGGCTTAAAATAATACTAATCCAAAGAGATTTGTGTATAAACACATCAAATTATCTATTCAAGAACACTTTGTGCTTCCAAATCTATGTCCTCATCAAACTCATCATCATTAGGTTGGTCTTCCTCATAGGCTTGGTATCTAGAATGTTGGTGGGTTGAAAGTTCGTGGTTTCCATCTTTTTTTTTTTATATGTTGATATTGGTGTTCTACAACCTTATTTGTTTTTGCCAATGCTTCCCGAAGTTAGTCTCTTTCATTTCTCATTTCTTCAAGCTCGTGCCTTTGCAACCACTCGGTTAATGAAGAACCAGAGCCACGATGATGTGGATGTCCTACTAGTACTGAGGATTCCATTCCAAGACCATATATTTGTCCTTTCTTTACTCATGCAACATCAGACCATATCTCTAGTTGATTTGGTGGAGGCATTCCTTGTGAAGATGCTACTTGTGTCAAAGCATCTCACTTGCGTGTAAATTCTATATGTTAACAAAAAGATAAGATGAATTGATATGTCAACATAACTAGAAACATTATAAAACCAACATAATAAGCACTATAGAAACGATTCCACATGATTAGGTGGGATGCCGGTACTTTGTCTAAAAAAATAACAGACATTAAAGGCATTAGCACTATGCAAAAAGGACATCATCTACTCCGTGAAAAAAAAAAGATAACAGTCAAACACAACAACAAAGGAGATCAGCTACTCCGTGAAAAAAAAGACATTAAAACCAACAACATATCCCCTCACACATACCAATCAAATGCAACAACAAAAGATATTAAAAAAGAAAAAAAAAACACACACACACACACACACACACACTCATGTAGTCCTTCCAAACATTAAACACAATATCATCAACTCTGCTACGCTATCTTTATTCTCATGTTGGTTCTTCACTGCCAAACACTTTGTTCCATACAACACCTTCAGTCTTTCAATTGTCTGATAAAATTTCTCATTCACTTGAGTGGTACTTTCGTATCACATAAAACACCCTAAGCTCTTCTCCATTTCAACTGCCTAGTTTGAATTCGATAATTTACATATCCTTTTATTTCTTCGTCGAAGGTATAAATACTTTACTTTTTGTTGAAATTACATTTCATTTATTTTGTCTCTCTTATTAAGGTTTGTCTCCATGTCTCCAACCTCTCATTCAAGTTCTCCATTCACCTTCAAATGTGATTACATCACCTGCGAAAAGCATACCGTCTCAAAAACTAAAATCAAAACAAAAAATATTTACATATGGTCTACTCACATTACTGTTATTTGTATCCTTTTGAACATGAAATTGAATTGGACTAAACCTTGTAACATATTTTTTTCTTTTTCAATAATATTTCAATTGCTGGTTATTATAGTGTTACACTATGGTCTAAACTCTAAAGACTAGAAAGGTAGCCAATCTAAAGGTAGCTAATGGTCATATATTTGAAAAAGAAATCCATGGTGTGGACAAAGATTTTTTCACACTCCTTTAACAGTAGAAATAAAATGGAAATTTAAGAGTCGTGGTAGAATTTGCTAGTTTGTTTTGTTTGTCAAGGGATTTGAATTACACAATTTGAAGATTCCATATGTTCCAAATCCGTTTCAAATGAAGTGTGAAACTCTGGTAGCAATGGATAGAAGAGCAAAGACTTTTGCACTTTTGCGAACATAAACTCAAATTAAATAATTTAAACACATTCACATGAATAGAAAAAGTCGAAAAGAATCCTCAAAAATTTTCTATTTATTAAAATATTTAAATGATTATATAAATTTATGTGTGTGCCTAAGTGATGGATATTTGTAGTTTTGATCAATTAAGAATTATCCTTGATAGATAGCTTAAAAAGATACTAGTTTTCTATTTATTAAAATATTTAAATGATTATATAAATTTATGTGTGTGCCTAAGTGATGGATATTTGTAGTTTTGATCAATTAAGAATTATCCTTGATAGATAGCTTAAAAAGATACTAGTCCTAGGAAATAAAAACAGGTTGTTTCATTCACATTCAGTATTGTCCATGTACCAATTACAGCTCTATTGGCTATTAATGCTCAGAAGTCTGGACAACGCGCCAAAATAAACATCATACGTACTATCATACGTACTTAGTGTGTCAAGATGCATATAACATTAGCAAATCAAATTACGACATGTTGATGGAGTAGAAGCTAAGGTAACCAACTAACAAATCAAGAATAGGTACAGATTTAGAATATGCTTAAGAATTGATATTGTGATAAAAAAAAAAAAACACAAGCCCAATATGAACTGATTTGGATTTCCTGCCGTTACAGTAGAACGCTAGGACGCTATAACAGTTAAACCGTTTGATCTATATAATTGATCAATATAATTAACGGCTGAGATGCAAAACAGGGACAAAACATCATGCTTTTTTTTAAGGAGAAAAAAAAATCATGCTTTTTGACAGCATGCAACTAATGAACGGGTACAAATTTTCATTAGTTGCATTCAACTAAATGAAGTTTAAAATTGAATGCAACTAATGAAAATTTGAATTAAATAAATATAAAATTGAAGGTTTGATGTTGGAATATATGTTTAATTTTTTAAAATTATAGAAAATTTTAGTAGAACAAAAAAAATATGAATTTTGTTTGCAAACTCTTATTTTTCCATACAAAACTAGAAGTGCTCGTTTTTTGTCTTGAGGCCCGTTCATAAAACTGAGGTAATAGAAATATATACGATCATATTTTATGTAGATATAACTAATATTTATCTACACGAAAATCTAAAATAAAAGCTGTGAAATAAACTTAAATAAATCTTAATTATTACCTTAAGATATTACTTGCTCCGTTCCTTTTTAAGTGTCTTTTTAGGGTGAATTTTTCGTTTCTATTTAACTGTCTTTTTGTATTTTAAGGGTACGATTTGTCAATTATATCATTTATCAATTACTCTTATCTTTTACAATAAAACTAATTAATGCTATATATTTGAAAAACTAAAGTTTGTTTTTTGTTATCTTCAAATTTAAACAAAATTTTGTTACAAAACAATGATTTCAAAAAGAGTCAAAATTCTATAAATAAGAAGAGTATCAATTGTTAAAAATTTCAAGTGCAAAGTAAACGACCAGATTTGAGAGAAGAAAAAAAAAAGACTCTATGAATGTACAAAAGGAAGAAAATATGGAAAACTCATTGAAACTACTGATGAGAGATGAAGAGGGAGAAATAGTTGAAGACTCATTTGACAAGATACAAGAACAAGATGACAATGATGAAAAAGAAGTTTAATCAAGAGTACTAATGGATTTTGATTGAAATGAAGATGCAGATTATGAATTTGATTTGAACAAATATTCAGAAGAAGGAGAAGAATCTTCCCAACATATTGAGTTTCGCTCCGTGATTAGAAAGATGTTAAAATCTTTCTTCCTAATGATGTTTCAACAACAATACTTAAATCTGGTAAAGGAGTAATCTCAACATTCAAATTTATGTCACATAGTGCGAATCTAGTATTGGTTGAAGTCATGGTTGAAGCCTTAATATAACTTTGATAAAGGAGTTGGAAGAAAGTTAATTTTTTATTAGCTTTTGATTAATGTGAAGTTGGAATAATTTTTATATTGACTTAAAAAGATGTGCACAACATTTAAAAAATTGACAATTGTTTGTTATCAGAGAGAGCACGCAAAAAAATAGGAATTTCTTGGAGAAAAAAATAACTGACAATTGTTTGTTACTACGAGAGAAAGATAACATATTAAATTTATTGGAAAGATAAAGTGTGTGTAGAAAAATAAGAATTTAGGAATGAATTAAAATGAGGGTAAAATAGAAAGAAAATATGCAAAAATATACCTCGCTTGTTTGATGTTGATTTTCTAAAAAGAGGGAGTAGTATATGAGGTCCATACATTTTGGTTTAAGTTAAACATAAAACACACGTTCCACATGTACACATCCATAGTTTCCGAGTCAAAGACAAAGATGTAGTGAGGACCCAGGAAATTGAAGGTCCAACAATTTTATTTTATTTTTTCCCTAAAAAGAAAATTAACTCTTTTTATTCATTAAAGTTGTAATAATAAATAGAGGAATATAATTAAAGAATTGATGTTTAATAATAATAAATAATGTCACTTGAGCTAGAAAATGAGCAATATTATTAATTAACTTCTTTTCGAATAAAACTTATCTAAAAGTTTTTTTTTTTGCAAAAGTTATCTAAAAATTTGATATATATGAGTCAGGATCCGTTGATACCTGGTGTCAACGAATTCGTTAACACCAAATCTCAACCGTTGAGTGTTTTTAATCAAATGATATGAATTTATTTGTTAAATTAATAACGTGATCTTTTTCTCTCTAGACTCACAGGATTGCATACTTGTTTTTCCCATCAGCCGTAACACACAACAAAGTTCAATTAACTAACGATTCATGATTTATGTTTCTTCTTGCTATCACTAATGCCCATCTCCAGGAGTCACGATCTCCTTGTTCATATTTCATACTCAAAGGTTGTGATCTTTATGAATTTAATTTAAAGGGATTTCGATGTGATCCATTCAAACCATTTTCTCACAAATTCAATGCAGTTCCTATGAAATTATGTTTATTCTCTCCAATCTCAATTACAACAACTCAATTTAGGCATATAGTTTGCATCGGTTTCAATGCATGTATGAAATGGTGGAGAACAAGTTTTCTAGCAGGAGAATGAATATCATTACGGTGGCAAAGTTATAACTAAAAAGTGAAAATCACACCTTGAGGTGTAAGTTGCTAAAAGACATCTTCATGAATGACTTCTAGCAAAACTCGTATATATATATATATA
>Ga0315914_1010449_pt1 | contig 11534 bp, 10 predicted proteins | sample MpolenodulesMG_FD_203920 | JGI IMG/M metagenome (GOLD analysis project Ga0315914, IMG submission 203920) | Medicago polymorpha root nodule microbial communities from Los Angeles, California, United States - elongated nodules | ecosystem: Host-associated > Plants > Roots > Nodule | place: USA... | reverse complement strand
TAAGGTAGAAGATTTTTCTATTATGTGCAAACTTGTATAGGTAAGTATTTACTCCGTTACAAAATATAAGTTAAATAGATTAAGTCTAAGAAATTTGATGTATCTGAAAGAAATTTTAAATAGATTAAGTCAAAGAAATTTGACTTATATTTTGTAATGAGATAAAAAAATAATAAGTTTATTCTAAAATATTATACACCTATTGCATCTGCATACTCTTTCTCAGAAAGAGACTGCGCTACAACTTTCTTAGTATCCATGATCATGTTACAGAAATTTGTTAACTTCACCTCTTTTTATTAAGAATTTTTAACTTTACAATCCGTCTTGCATCCTAACGCTCATACACTAAAGCATTAAATGTTGGAAAGGTTGTTGTTTTCCTGTGAATAGCAATTACATTAGCATATTTTCCTTACACTTCAAAAGATTAAAACAATTACATTAACATATTTTCCTTACAGCAAAGATTAAAAAATGACTAAAAACTCTATGGTTTTTTGTCATTACATGTATATCAAATCTATATGATTCAACTATGGTGAAAACTAAAGGACAAGTTGCTGCTATTGCTAAATCCGGTGTTAGATCCTGAAGCTCTGATCTTAACGCTTTATGACAGATTAAGATAGGTAAAAAAATGACAATCATACTTATTTCTAATATGAATAACATTGCTAACAAAGTGTGCCAACCCTAATCCTAATGGTTTTGGCTCCAAACTGTTCTGGCCGTTAGATGCATCTGTGTTGATCTCCACACAATCCATCTGTTCCCAATAAACACAGTCTTTCAATTTCAACTCACAACTGCATGTAATTTTTAATTTAAAAATAAATTAAAATGTCATGTGTAATGTTTTAATTAAAAAAACAATTTTTAATTATTTTTTAATTATTTTTGTTTTATTAATTATTAATTATTTTTCTTAATTTAAAAATAAATAAAAATAAATATTTTTATTATTTTTAAATTAATTTTTTTTTTGCTTTTTTTAATTAACGCATTACACGTGGCATTTTTATTTATTTTAAAATTAAAAATTATACACGTGGCGTCTACGTGTTCGTTGAATGAGTCAAAATTGGTCTAGGGGGCCAAACTGCAAAATGGGCTTAACATAGAGGGCTCAGTTGTTATTGTTTTTGTTGGGGGTCAAAATCACAACTTTCTGATACTTAGAGGGTCAAAACTGTAATTAAACCTTTTTTGTGTGGTGTACCTGATCTGGCCTCAGATTTTCTATTATTTCATTTTTTTAAATAATAATAATAATAATAATCAATTTTTCTACTTTTCAAAATTTTTCTCCTTAAAAAAAACTTTTTTTTTATTTAATTTAATTTTTTTATCTAATATTACACATAGATGAAACAACCTAACAACTATCTATTACAGGAGGGTTGAGCATGAGATGGAACCCATTTTTTAAATAACCGTAAAATAGTAGAAAAAAATAATAAATATTGCACTCATATCTTAATTATAAGTCCTTTTGAAGAAAAAAAAATCTAGTTCATAAATATAAGCCCTTAACAATGTACTAGGTGCATTGATTTATTTATTTATTTTTTAGACATACAATAAATTAATACTATTTTTTTAAAAGAATTTAATTAATACTACTAACTTGTTCTTAAATATGAAAAGTCAAATTAAATACACATACAAATAAATGATAATTTAATAAAATTTACACATAAACTAGACACATTAACTATATCATCAATTTTTTTTTTATAATATATGTGAAATTAATCAAATGAGCCTAGACGAAAGGCGTAATTATTATGAAACAAATAAAACATGATTAAATGGTCACTTTAATCACTGACTTTGCATCTTGTTGTCACAAAGTGTTTGACTCAGGATCATATACAAAGTATTCTTTGAATGTGCATTTCCGTTATTATTCAGTCTTCTGACCCATTATGAGTTAACAAAATTATTTAATGTCAATGACTAAAATGATAACATAAATACTTATTCAGAGAAATTTAAGCATGAGTCAGAGATTTTGTGACACGAGGTGCTGAGTCATCAAAGTGAAGGTTACTCAATCAAAAATACTAAAAAAAACAAAATGAGTAGAAAGGTCAAACAACACTAGTGAGGCGACTTTGAAAGTTGCATCACTTCTAAACAAGATCTAGCTTAATTTTTCCAATACTTCTTCGTTAGTTTGTTTCTAACATTTCAGTTTTCTGATTCATCATTCCTCTTTCATCTAAGCACTCACTCATGTCTTCCTCCAATTCCTTTCCCGTTTCTGAGAAAGTTGCATTAACTGGCCAAGCTCAAGACGAAAAATCAAGAAAGATCTATGAAGTGTTTTTAAGTTTTCGAGGGGAAGACACTCGTGAATCTTTCACTAAACTTCTCTTTGATTTTCTTCGAATGGCCAGAATTCACGTTTTCATGGATGATCATTCCATTCAAAGAGGAGATCATATCTCAACGTCGCTACTGCGAGCTATCAAACAATCTCAAATTTCTATTATTGTTTTCTCAAGAAATTATGCAAATTCGCGATGGTGTTTGGACGAGTTGGTCAAAATAATGGAGTGTCACAGAACCATAGGTCAGATTGTTCTGCCAGTGTTCTATGATGTCGATGCCTTCGACGTACTTCACCAAACCGGGGAGTTTGGAAAATCTTTTCAAAGTCTCTTAAGCAGAACTTCAGAAGAGGAAGATGCGTCGCTGAAATGGAGAGACACGCTTTGTGATGCTGCTAACCTTCCTGGGTTTGTAGTTCAAAATATCAGGTATGAGCAATGCTATTTGTTTTTTTTTTTTTTTACAAAAGCAACGCTAGTTGTTACTCCTCTTCCCCAAGTTGACTAATTTATACTGCCCATCAAAAAGTGAATGCGACAACCCCGTCATAAGTATAAGAAAAAAAAAAAATATGTTAGATTCATTCATAAAAAAAAAATATGTTAGATTCATTCATTTAATTATTCACGTGGTCTTGTAATAAAGATAGGAGGATGTACTTTTGCAAGTATTCCCTCTGTTCCTTAATAAGCCCCTCTTTTTTTCCACATTTCTTAAGAAAAGTTATAAAAGTTATAAGTGTAATTAACGTGTCTATTTTGTGTGTTAATATTATAATTAGGGGTATGTTTAGGAAAAATAATAAATGCATCTAATAATTTGAAAAAAGGTTTACATTTAGAAACAAAAATAAAGTTAAATGGGTGTTTAGATATAGGGACGAAGAGAGTACTTACGAATGTTAAGAAAAAAAATTGGACTAATAAATTTGTCCCAAAAATAAGTATTTTTTACTAAATTGTCTTTTTATGTATAAATAAATGTATTCAACCTTGATCTTTCATATTTCAAAGCAAATAACATGTTAATAAGGGTATAGTTGGAAAAAGAATAATAAATGTATCTAGAAATTTGTAGATAATCTTATATTCAGAGATAAATATTTTTTTTTAAATCGTCTTATAATTAGAGAAAAAAATAAGTTTTCTAATTATATGATACAATTAGAGAAAAAAATATACAAAAAATTATTTAATATTGCATTGAAAATTGAAATGAGTTTGCCATTTTGGGACACTTTATTTTTGTCGCAAATAGATCATATATTTTGGGGTGGAGGGAGTCATAAGGATTTAAATAAGAAAAGAATGCATTCTGGTGTTAACCCTAGGGGAAATATACCCTAGTAATCCAAAGTTCGACCGAGAATTAAGTAAAGTCTGACAAAAAACTTTTTCACACAAGAATCAAACTCGGGTTCTCATGAACAATTTGTCCGATAAGAGTGATTATAATTTACAAGTGCTAAATGCTTCCCCGTAAGATTCTTGAGTTTCTTATCCAACTTCTCTTATAATAAGCATTTTTCTATATATAACCATGTTTTCTATATTTTGATGACCTTGGTCCTAATTTATAAATTTTTACCATTTTAGTCTTCGATTTTAAAATGTTTTCGTACTTTCTTTATTTTGAGTAAAAATGCATTCATTCAAATTGATAGAAAATACATCGAATAATACAAATTTAAAATCGCTAAATTGACTAATTTACATACATACGTACGTATGTACATGCATACTACCTCCGGTCACATTTAAAAGCAAAAAACAATTTTTTAGGTTCATTAAGTAACCAATGTATTTGGTCTATAAATGTGACCATATACATTATGCATTTAATGAATCTAAAAAAAATATTTTTTGCTTATAATTGTGGACCGAAGAGAGTACATACATACATACAAATATATTTTTATCTGTGTGTGGGCGCATGTTTGTAATATACTAATATTTTCTTTGGTTCATTTTTTTATATGAATGAAAGGGACTCTATCAATCATATTGTTGAAAAAGTTGGTCATTTGCTTAACAAGATGGACTTTACCATGGTTGATAATCCAGTGGGAGTTGAATCTCGAGTGCAAGATATAATTCAACTTCTCGATAACCAACAATCAAATGATGTTCTGCTACTAGGGGTGTGGGGTATGGGAGGAATCGGCAAAACAACCATTGTGAAAGCCATTTATGACAAAATTGGTCGAAATTTTGAAGGTAGGAGCTTCCTTGCAAATATTAGGGAAACTTGGGAGCAAACTGCTGAACCAGTGTCTTTCCAAGAACAACTTAAGTTTGATATCATCAAAGAGACAACAACCAAGATACAAAACATTGAGTCTGGGAAAATCACATTAAAGGCTAGGCTCTGCTATAAAAAAGTACTTCTCGTACTTGATGATGTGAATAGTTTGGACCAACTAAATGCTTTGTGTGGAAGTCGTAAATGGTTTGGTTCAGGGAGTCGAGTTATAATCACAACCAGAGATAAACATATACTCAGTGAGAGTGGAGTTGACAAAATATACACAATGAAAGAAATGGATGAAGGTGAATCAATTGAGCTTTTTAGTTGGCATGCATTCCGGCAAGCTAGTCCTAGAGAAGATTTTACTGTAATTTCCAAAAAAATAGTTGATTATTCTGGGGGATTGCCGCTAGCTCTAGAAATCCTTGGTTCTTCTTTGTTTGAAAGGGAAGTAGCAGAGTGGAAGTCTGAATTCGAGAAACTCAAAATAATTCCTAATAATGAAGTACATCGGAAGTTAAAAGTAAGCTATGATCATTTGAATGATTATGACCAGAAAGAAATATTCTTGGACATCGCATGTTTCTTTATTGGGATGGACCGAAATGACGTGATACATATATTAAATGGTTGTGGACATTTTGCAGAAATTGGAATAAGTATCCTTGCTGAGCGAAGCCTTGTAACTGTCGATGATAAGAACAAGCTTGGAATGCATAATTTGTTAAGAGATATGGGAAGAGAAATCATTCGTGAAAAATCACCAAGTGTGCTTCAGGATCGTAGCAGGTTATGGTTTCATAAGGATGCGCTTGGTTTATTATCAAATGAAACTGTAAGCACTTCGGATACTTTTTATGGATTGAAAACATTTAAAGCATAAGGAAACGAAAGAGACATGTAGGAGACAATTGTTAACATTTATTTTTATCCATATTGTATCTTAAAGTTCTTAATGTTTGACGTTTTGTCCATTGTATTTCACAGGGAACAAAAGTTGTTGAGGGAATAACTATGAAGTTCCCAATTGCTAGTTCAAAATGTTTTAGTACTAAAGCATTTAAGAAGATGACGAGACTTAGATTGCTTCAACTTGATGGAGTACAACTTGATGGAGATTATATATACCTTTCAAGAAATTTGAGATGGCTTTCTTGGAATAGATTTCCTCTAACATGCATACCCACAAGCTTTTATCAAGGAAATTTGGTTTCCATTGAGTTAGAAAACAGCAATATCAGGCATGTGTGGAAAGAGACCCAGGTATTATTGTTATTTCAGGTTTTTGTATTTCATGTGTTGTTTTCACTTTTCATTTTTATGGATAAAATTTAAATTAAGAATCTCCATTTGCAATACTATTTTATTAGACACAATTTTCATCTTTGTTTTTGTTGGTCTTTCCAATTTTGCAAGCAGCTTAACTGAGACTGAGAGTTAAAAGAAGACTCAAGTTCGCATACTTTTTTGTTGTTATGAGACATTAATTAAGTTTTTCCAAAAATTTGCAATTAGGAAGTAACAAACCTTTTCTAAACACCGAAGGCATTTTCAGATAAGTTTTAGTATGATTCGTTCACAATAATACAAAAAAAATATACTGTTATACAATGATATGTTACCACACCAATACAAACCTCAAAATATCTATAAAGTGGTTATGATACTGGAATTTCTATTATAATTTAGCAATATGTAATTGGATTTACACTAAACATGAATCAAGATTAAAAAGTAGATTTACCGAAGATTACTTCGTAAAATGTTATATTTAGAGAAAACACATTTTTAAAAGTCTTTCTAAACTCTCTTATATTTCTATTCTTGCAGAGGATGGAGAAGCTGAAAATTTTAAATCTTAGTCATTCTCATTATCTAACACAGACTCCAGATTTCTCAAACTTGCCTAACCTTGAAAAGCTGGTACTCGCAGATTGTCCGAGGTTGTCCGAGGTTTCTCCTAGCATTGGAAATCTCAGTGAAATTCTTCTAATAGATTTGGAAGATTGTGTTAGCCTTCGTAGTCTTCCAAGAAGTATTTATAAGTTGAAATCTCTAAAAACTCTAATTCTTTCAGGGTGTCTATTGATTGACAATTTGGAAGAGAACTTGGAACATATGGAATCTTCAACCACTCTGCTTGCCAATAACACTGCCATAAATCGTCTCCCATCCCCGTTTCAAACATCTACTTTCACGTCATCTCCTGTCCACATTCCTTTAGATATACCTCATAGTAGTTCCCAAGAACTATCATTGATTTCCATGTACATTTCAAGCCCTCGAAGTCTTTGGGTGGAGTGCAACTCAGAACATCAACTTTCTCATGATGCAACAATAATTTTGGATGCCTTACATGCCAAAAATTCTAAAGAATTGGAACAAACTGCAACTACATCACAAGTATCAAGAAATTCTGTGAAATGTATTTTCATTCAACTGGGATTGAATGACCAATTTGCCAATTTTCTGAAAGAGAAAGTTTTACAGGTTTCACTCATTTTCCCTTGTACTTATTTTATTGTTAATATTGTTTGTGTGACATGTGTAAGAAGTCCCATATTTGATGAAAATGTGAGTGTTAAGCAACATTTAAGTTTACAGGATCCATATACTCAATGTCTTAAGGTTTTGGGAGAACATGTTGTGTCTAACCCACGTGTGTGGTTTCTCTTACCTCAATGTGACGATCCCCTAAGTTTTAGGTTCCCCTTGTGACAAACAAAATTGTTCATTTAAATTTTGATCCTATCTTCCGCTGTACAGATTACGACCGTCGATGAGGGTGCTGGTTGTTTGCTCGTTGGCAACAGTTATTCAAATGTGTTAAGCTTCAATTGTAATGGTTCTTCTGTAATTTTTGAAGTCCCTCGAGTGGAAGGGCGTAACTTGAGGTCAGTTATGTGCATTGCCTATTCTTCAACCCCAAATAACATAGCACCGGATGTCGTTAAAAACGTATTGGTGATAAATTACACAAAGGTCACCATTCAGCTCTATAAGACAGAGGCATTAGCTTCCCTTGAAGATGAGAATGGGAAAAGAGTGGTTTCAAGTATGGAACCCAGAAACAAAGTGGAGGTTGTTGTTGTTATTGGGAACGGTTTCATTGTGAAGAAAACAATAATTTATCTCATATATGATGGACCAGTTGAAGAAAAAATGGAGCAATGTCAAGCACCAGAAGAAAATGATATTGTTTGTATTGGTGATGAAAATGTTGGTGCTGGTAGTTGTAGCGGATTCATCAAACATAGTTTCAGACACTGGATTACAAATTTTATGTGTAGATTAGTGGAGTGCTGGGGAAAGTAAAGTTGGCCCTGAGCTTGATTCCTAAGTTGTGATCTTGAGTTTTAATGTTGTTTTTAGTTTAGATTTGGTTCTGTGTTGGTTTTTGTAAGTCCGGTCATCTCACAAATGATGTATTCGTTGGCTATCTCATTGCAACATCACATGTTTAAAAAAGTTTCATCATCATTTTTGAAATCACTACTCATATTAAAGGCATGTTAAGTTTTATGAACAGAATGCAAACTATAATGTGTTGTTGGTTGTCTATTTTGAACAGTGAATTCTAACTATTTTGCATCTGAGTAAATAAATGTGTAGAGGAACTATGTTATCATGTTTCTGTTTCCTTTGAAATTTGATGTCACTGGTTGCCTGAGATTTAAAGTAATTTTTAGTGATTCTGTTATTTATTTTTTTCTCTGCTTTATTCTCATTGTTAATATTATTTGAATGATACCAACTATTTGACTCCTAGTTCATTTTTGTATTATTCTGTTTAGATAGTTTTCTATTTCAATTGAATGCGAACTGTTTGGTGGATTCTCTTTGAAGTGCATATACAACAGGACAAAAGTGAGAGTGCATGTTTTAAAAAACTAACCACTCTCGCACCTTCCACTACCATGTCTGTCTCGCACCTCCACCTCCAACTCATCAAGGACTCCGACACAGACACCTGACACAACATATAAACCAACATGTATATTTATTTATTTATAAAATATCACATTTGAGAATCAAACTATATACACATATAAACAAATGAGTTTTGTTTGTATATTTATTGTGCACCATCATGATTCATGAAAGCATCTTCAACTACCGCATCAAATCAAAACATATAATGACAACCTAACCCCTGGTAAGTAAATTTAAATTTCATTTTAAATCTATCCATCTAATCAAATTTTGAACTCTCATCAGATTGCTCAGACAAGGATTTTAGTTTTTATGCTGATATATTGGTATTCTAATAATTGACACTGCACAAATTTGAATATGTTACCTTCACTCTCAAGGCTGGAAAGGCATTGTAATTGCTTCCATTTATTTTTAAGCTTTTTCCTCAAGTTCTCTAAATAACATTTCTATTTTCTGCAGAGGCTGAAAATTCTCAATATCAGTCATTCTCATTATCTGACACAGACCCCCGACTTTTCAAATTTTCCTAATCTTGAAAAGCTAATACTGATGGATTGTCCACGGCTATCTGAGGTTTCCCAAAGCATTGGACAACTCAGTAAAGTTATTCTAATAAATTTGGAAGACTGTAGTAGCCTTGGTAGCCTTCTGAGAAGCATTTATAAGTTGAAATCTCTTGAAACTCTCGTCCTTTCTGGGTGTTTAATGATTGAAGAATTGGAAGTGAATTTGGAACAAATAGAATCTTTAACAACTCTAATCGCAAATAATGCTGCAATCCCTTTTCAGTAGTAAGGTCAAAAAGCATCAGATATATGATATATCTCTTTGTGCGGCTATGAAGGATTTTCACGTGATGCGTTCCCATCAATCATTTTGTCTTGGATGTCACCAAAAAATAATCTCCCATCTCCATTTCAACCATCCGCATTCATGTCATCTCTTCTATCTTTAGATGTACCAAGTAGCAGTTCCCATGAACTATCATCTTTTTCTAACCACCTACCAAGGCTTCAAAGTCTTTGCGTGGATTGCAACTCTGAAAATCAACTTTCTCAAGATGCAAAAATAATTTTGGATGCTTTATATGGCGCAGTCAAGTGCACGTTTCAGGATCAAAACAGTGTTTCTCTACATTTTTTTATGTATCTCACCTCATACATTTGAACTCTTTAAGTTATATATAAAGACCAAATTCTCACAAACCTTTACATGTAAGTCTATACAATTATTTGTTACAGGTTTAAAATACTGCAAAAATTAAAATAAAAACCAAATTCTCACAAACTTTGCAATCAGTCAATTACAGCTGAGATAAAACCTGCAAGTGTGTGGAAGAATTATCGTCTAAATTTTTTTCCCTAAAGATATACTCTCTTGTTTAGCATACTTTTACCTAATTAATACTAAATCACATGTATAACTGAAACGCTTGTTCTATTAAACCTTAACAGATGCATAAGAAGTGCAAGTGTTAAGATAAGAAAGAACAGTTTGTCATTATAATTGTCTTCCCGGATAATTATTTTGGTTAATATGGAGTGTTTAAGTTGGATGGACAGTCTGTTCTATAAGTCGAAACAAATATTTGTGTATAACATAAAAAAATAACAACGCAAAATTATATCTTCAATTATTGAACAAATGACAAGGCAAATATCAATTAAATTTTTGAGCCTATTTTTACTTTCACAGACCATGGATGTCAATGTAAATGGTGTTTGTTTCCTCCAAGGTGATAGTTATCCAACTTGGTTAACCTTTAATTCTGAAGGTTCTTCTGTAACTTCTGATGTCCCTCTGGTGGAAGGACGTAACTTGAAGACAATGATGTGCATTGTCAATACTTCAACCCCGGATAACATAACATCAAGTGGCCTTAAAAACGTGTTAGTGAAAAATTACACAAAGGCTACCATTCAGCTCTATAAAAGTGAGGCATTAGTCTCCTTTGAAGAAGAGGAGGGTCAAAGGGTAGTATCAAGTATAGAAACCGGTAACAAAGTGGAGGTCGTTGTTGTTTTTGAGAACAGTTTCATTGTGAAGAAGACAACAATTTATCTCGTATATGATGAACAAATTGGCGGAAAAAAGCAGCTATGTCATGTACGAGATTTAAATGACATTGCCTGTACAGGTGATGAAAATGGACGCTGTCAAGAGATTATCTTCTGAAGAGGATCCCACTGTTGACTTCAATCAGAACAGAAAGAAGAAAAATCGAGTGGAATGAATCAATGGCCGAGCAAAAATAAAGTCTTATGGTGACCGCAAAACTGTTTATTGGCAAAAATTGTTTTCCATTTTTTGGCTGTAGCATGGTGAATTTTTGTATTCACAAAAAGTGGTGAAAATTCTAATTTGTTCGGTTACAATTATTCCATGTCCTGTACCATTTAAATGTCTTCTAACAAAAAGGACTCAATAATTATAGCATTTAAATGTCAAGCAAACTTATGTGGTACTGAATGAAAGGCTATATGGCTGCCAAGAAGAAACTCTGATTTAAGCAATGAGCATTTTACTGCAACATCAGTATCATACTCCATAGTTATTTTGCTCAAGCTCATTTCCTTTGCTACAGAGACCTGCATAACTTTATTTTTGAGTAAACAGTTATTTTGGTCCCTAAGAGTGTTACGCACACTCGCTATGAGATATAACATATTTATGTCTTTTAACAATGTGGACAGGACAGTCTTCAACATAGTTTAGCAAACTTCTTTAGTCTTGAAATATAGTATATATGGTTGATTGGCAGCCAAAAAAAATCTATGATCTGTGCATTTTACCAGAACCTCAGCATCAGTCTTCAACCAATGAATGTGTTTATTTCATCAAGAAAGGAAATGATATACTAGCTTCCAATATTTAACGTTGACATGAAATTTGAACAGAGAACAGAACATACAAATAAGACCAAAAGCTTCTTGTTGCGAAATCAACCTTAATCGAATCACACCAATGAAATAAAACAATGATGTGTGGAGCAAAAGATAGTGGTAATCATA
>Ga0315914_1010448_pt1 | contig 11534 bp, 15 predicted proteins | sample MpolenodulesMG_FD_203920 | JGI IMG/M metagenome (GOLD analysis project Ga0315914, IMG submission 203920) | Medicago polymorpha root nodule microbial communities from Los Angeles, California, United States - elongated nodules | ecosystem: Host-associated > Plants > Roots > Nodule | place: USA... | reverse complement strand
AATTTTTCGTATCATATTATATGACACATGAGACTATATTGCTGATAGACTTAAACCATAATTGGTTGTGCTGGACTATATACCTTGTCACGAGTCCTCTTAATTTAGGTGTTTTTTTTGTGGTAATTGTGGCTGCTTTTAGTAGCTTTTTTTTATTGGCAATTGTGGATTGACTAGTATTATGACATTCATAATTAAGTTTATGATCAATTTGTAATGAGATTATCATGAATGTAATTTGCTATATTCATATTTCAATATCTTATTATAGCGTTTAATTATAGCATTTTTTGGTTACAGATTTAAAAAAAAATACGCAACTTTTATTAGCGCTTTCAGTAAAACGCTAAAAGACCCCTATTTGAGTAGAAAGGCTACAATAGTGTTTCTTAGAAAGTGTAAGAAACAGCTATTAGAAAAGCTACTTTAATAGCACTAGCATAAGGTTATATTAGCGCTTTTCTGAAAGCGTTATTGACGTATTGCTATTTAATAGCGTTTGGGAAGTGCTATTATAGGCTCCTGACCTATTATAGCGGGGGCTTTCTTAGCGCTTGGAAAGCGCTATCAAGAGATAAAATGAGTGCTATTAAAGGGGATATTTTGTAGTAGTGATACTTTATATGTTTTTCAGATACGAGAGGACCGTGTACTCCGTTGCATTGGATATGGGAGTAAGGTAGACGATCTTGCACATCCAACAATGACTCTGAACTAGTTTTAGGGTCTCAGTCATGCTTTTGGTCTTTATCCTTTGCTTCAAACGGGGTTCCATAGTCTGAGCCATGCTATGCTTACTGCCCAATCTGAGAGGTGGCATGAAGAGACTAGTAGTTTCCATTTTTCAGTGGGGAGATAACTGTCACATTGGAAGATATGGAGTGTCTACTACACATCCCAATTGAAGGGATAATGTTAAGTAACGATAAAAAGGTCACTCGGGATAACGGAGTTCAACTCATGATTGAGTAGTTGCGAGTTTCAGAGGTTGTTGCTGTGAAAGAGCGTGCCAAAGAGTATGGTACTAATTTAAGTTATGTTTGGCTGAGGCAAGTTTATGCTAAACACCTTATTATAGCTTACAACTTGGCAAATCCGACTACACGGGAAGAATTAGAGGAAATAAATAACCGCCAACTGTAGTGTGTGAGGAGTTTCTTGGCATGTTGTTGACTTACCTTTATCACAATCTGAACGATACTACTAATGTCACCAAAAAATCATTTGGGCGATAGTTGACCTTGCATGTAATAATATGTATCGATTATGTTTGTGTATTTGAGTATGTTTGTTTTTTTAAGTATGTTTGTTCTTTCATGTATGTTAATAGAAGTATGTTTGTTTCCTTTCAAGAATGGGCTCACACGCATTTCACAAAATTCTATGGATATACTTCTAATCCAGATTATACCCCAGACATGACACTCACAACCTTGTACGTTCCTATGAGGGGTCACGCTACACAGGAGCAATGTTGATTGATCCTTGATCGTCTGGAAGTGGACGACGTAATATTTAGTCTGTATGATACACATATGGAGGTCTAGGCATTCGAGGAGATACGTTGGTACTCCGAATGGATTATGTGAGGACGAGGGAGAGTGTATCGCCACTTACTTGAGCAAGTGAAGATAGAATACGAGCATGTGTTTGACACTCCTAGATCACCATCATCTGTGGCTATTATTAGTGTTTCCTAGATAGTTCAAGCTTTCTTGGAATTCCGTGTGCACACCATACCTAAGGAAGAGTGGGTCTTATGGTGGAGGTTCCATGGCCGCACGATCCATGATACATGTCATGGTTCTGTCGAGTGTCTCATCACTTAAAGGTGATGCCACCTGCGGAGCGAGGTCCTCCTAGGACATCTAATGAAGAGCATATCATTTGAGCAAGACCATGCCAGAGATAGGCTAGATTCATTTAGTATCATCATGAGTACGACCAGCCTGTGTGATGATGGGTTGAGTAGTGACTACGTATCTCAGGACTATTGTGATTACTTTTAGATGATCATGGCTACGTGTAAACCAGCGACGACATAACCCATCAGGAGAACGTGGAGGGAGAGGTAGGAAAAAGACCATGATTAGGGATATGTCTTTAAAATTTGTTGGTTGATTTGTTATGTAATTCATATGGCTTTGTCGTTTTTAATTTCAATTTTAACAGGAGATGTAAATTATTGACTTTATCATTTTCTTAAAGAATGACATTGGTGCTTTATTATAAGGCTAAACTGCACTTTTTTCCCCCTAAGTTTCGAAATGTTGCGATTTTGGCCCCCTATAAAAAAAATTGCAATTTTGGCCCCTTTCGTCCCAAAATTGCTGAGAACACGCCACGTGTCCCAAAAAAGGGGCCATAATCGCAACTTTTTGTAAAGATAAGGGGTCAAAAAACATATTTCCCTTATGTTGGGGGGTCAAAAGAGCATATTTCCCTAAACATGAGGGGTCACTTTTGCCATTATTTTTAATAGGGGGCCAAAATCACAACAATTTGAAACTTAGGGGTCAAAAAGTGTAGTTTAGCCTAAGTTAAATGATTAGAGACAAAGTTGGTTTGGTATGGGACTAAAAACAGTTTTATTTGTCAAAGATTAATTTGAACCCAATAGATTAGCGCTTCATGGTTTTCAATTTAGCCTCGTTAAAAATTTAATTAACGCGCCCAAGTGTAACACTAAACTTGCCTGTGCGCATTATATGGAAGAAAGCCCTAAACTTTACGACCGACATATTTATGTATATAAGTGACCTTTGTGTACTCTCTCTTTCCCATCCCTTTTTGTTCTTTCTCGATCTCTTCTTTCTTTTCTTCATTTTGTGTTTTCCCTTTGTGTTCATCTGAATTCTTCTAAGTACTGTTCATCTAAACTCCTTCGTGTTTTTTCTTTTATTCATATATAATCAAGCAATTAGATTTCCAATTGGGTTGTTTTATGGATTTTTTTGCTATGGTGAAATAAGCTTTCTGTTCCATATATTTTTGAAATTAGGTTTTCTAATTTATCTGGGGCTTTGATTTTCCAGTGTTGGCGATGTGCTCAAATTTTCAAATAAATATTTCCTAACATTTTCTTGTTTTTTTTTTTATATTGAAGGTCAAGCCTAGGGCAATCTGAGATAATGAATCTGGAACATTGTGAAGTCAAAAAGGCCAAAGAATTTGTCAATGCAGCTAAGCATAGATTTATTCAAGATAACAGGAAGGATAAGTATGATGACTTTCTGAAAGTCTTGGTGGATTACAAGAAACAAAGGTTTGATCATGTGTGACCACTATTTTTTTTTATTGTAATGTTAGATGGATTTTATTAAATATTGTTGATTGTAACTAATTTTACTATCTTTTTGGTATATTTTTTAGGATCGATGCTGCAAATCTCGGTAAATTTATGACGGGATTATTTGAAGGGCATAGAGATCTTTTATCAAGATTGAACTACTTCATGCCTGATGGATTTGAAATCAAGCTACCATCGGAGGAGGAACAATCTCTGGAACATTTTGAAGCTAAAAATGCCAGAGAATTTGTCAATGATGTTAAGTGTAGATTTATTCAAGTTAATCAGAGGGATAAGTATGATAACTTTCTGAATGTCTTGAAGGATTACAAGACACAAAGGTTTGATCATTTGTGACCACTATTTTTTTATTATATTGTGAAATGGATTTTTATTTTAAAGAATGAAATGGATTCTATTAATTTTTGTTGTTTATAATTAATGTGTCTGTCCACTTGGTGCATTTTGTAGAATTGATGCTGCAAATCTTGTTATAATAATGAAGGAAATATTTGAAGGGCATAAAGATTTAATGTTAAGATTAAATTACTTCCTGCCTGATGGATATGAAATCAAGCTTCCATCGGAGGAGGAACAGTCTCAGGAACATTGTGAAGCTAAAAATGCCAAAGATTTTGTCAATAAAGTTAAGCGCAGATTTATTCAAGTTAATGATAAGGATAAGTATGATAACTTTCTGAATGTCTTGAAGGATTACAAGACACAAAGGTTTGATCATTTTTTTACCTCTATTTTGTTTTATATTGTGTAATGGGTTTTTATTTTTAAATAATGAAATGGATTCTATTAATTTTTGTTGGTTGAAATTAATTTGTCTATCTATTTGTTGCATTTTGTAGAATTGATGCTCCAAATCTTGTTAAAATAATGATGGAAATATTTGAAGGGCATAAAGATCTAATATCAAGATTAAACTATTTCCTGCCTGATGGATATGAAATCAAGCTTCCATCGGAGGAGGAACAATGTCACGCTAAATTGGAAGGAAGATCCTACAAGTATTTGAGTCTAATTGATCAATTTGAAAGTGTTGATCACCAAGGTCTGCCAAAAGGTGTATATGTGTTGAATTCATGCTTGTGAATGATGTTCTTGTAGTCACATTCCTTTAAATTAATTTATTAATTTTACTTTTAGTCTTCAAATATTGTTATTGTTCAATTTTGGCTTCTTAATTTTTTCGAATGATCATTTGGGCGCCTCAATATGTTTACCTATCTTGGTCACTGTAATTTGTTTAATTTTAGTCTCGTTTCAAATTGTGCATAGTCACAATCTGGAGACTAAAATTGCTTGATCAAAAGTAAGGGCAAATGGCGGAAATCTCGAACCGCCTAATTGCATAAGGTTATTGATGAGATGAACCAAACATATTTATATTGATGCTTGATTTGTCTTAATTGAACTTCTTCAGGTTACTACACTTTTCCAAAGCAATCCCGGCCTTCTTGACGAGTTTACTCATTTCCTTTAAAAACTATTTCTTCTCAAGTTACTGCTCAAAACTCTATGCCTCAAGATATATAGGAGATCTCCAATACCCAGCAATGGAACAAGGAGGTTGGTTTGTATGTGGATAATTTGACATGCTGTTCATTGGAAGATTTGGAAGGATCGAAATTATAGAATATTCAATAATAGTGTCAAGGAGGTTGATGGAAAATAATAGTGTCAAGGAGATTGATGGAAATGTCGACCTCATAAAGGTTTTTGTTTATCTTGGCGGCTCCATTGTTAAGAGTTTATCTCTCACAGTTTGTTTTGTTTGGTCTTGGCGTTTCTTGCTGTTGTAGCATTTTTCTCCTATCCTCTCCTCTTGAGCAGGAGTGAATTATTTATAAAGTTTTAGCGGTTCAAAGAAAATCAAAAACAACATTTGTGTTGATAAAGTTTGAAGAATATTTAACACATTATAAAGCTAGAATTTGAAAAACAATACAATCAAAATGATTTAATCGATATCGATCTTGGATATTTTGAATAAAACATGGTGAATTATATACGAGTATTAATTAAAGAAAAATTGATTGATGAATTATTGCAACCACAACAATTAAATGGATTTGTGAACTAGATGATCACATGACACCATATACCATGCCTTGTTTTTTTAATAAGCCAAAATTGACATTAAGAAGGAATATAATACAAGGGTTAATTCAACTTTGTTCACTATAACATAGATACATTTTTCTGTTGGGATCTAGGTTATATTAGAATTCAGATTGTTTCTCGAATGGGAAAGTTTACGAAATTAGAAACGGTTTACCAATGTCCTCATTTGGCAGAATATCTAGATTAGGAAGATGCTTTGTCTCAACAATTCCCAATGTTACATATCTTTCAAAAAAATAATTCCCTGTGTTATATTGGCTATTATAACAATGTTGATCTCCGAAGGGACCTAATTCACGGGAAGAAGATAGATGGTCGTAATAAATCATGTAGCTGTGTTATTTGTGTCATAACAACACTTGGTAAAAGACTTGATATGATCCGTTATAGGCACAATACCTTTATCAATGTTATGTAGACGATAGATGATGCCATAAAAGTTACCACTATACGGTTATCCAAGTTTACGTTGTACACTCGACATAACTTCCCCTATTTGATGGACTCTCGGGCGATGAAATTCTTATTCACAAATTCTAAGTCTTTTATCACTGTCATGATCGCTGAATGCATAGCAGCAAGTAAACCTCCATCTTGTATCGGATCTTGTGCTTATTTTCTTTGACATAGTGATATGCCACTTTTAGATCTGGCTACCTCAAATCCTAGAAAATATTTGAGTGCCTCTAAGTCTTCTATACTGAACTTGGTATTTAACAAGGAGTAAATATTCTTTATCTCAGCAGATCCAGTTCCTAAGACCAGACCATCAACATGTACTAGGATGACAGTGAAGCTTGTGTTGCTTTTCTTACTGAATAGAGAGTAATCAGCTTTTGATTACACATAGCCTGGAGAAATAAAGATTTCAGTTATGACCATCAACATATACACCGCTTCATTATGATCACCATGAAGAAAGGTTGTGTTATCATCAAGTTGGAAAAAGTGGCCAATTTCGAGATGCTGCATGCTAGTAGAACTCTGATGGTGGTCATCTTTACTACATGACTAAAAGTATCCATATAGTCAAGACTTTCTGTTTAAGTGAAGCCTTTGGTCACTAACTTAGCTTTGTATCTCTCAATACTGCCATCGGCATGTAATTTGAGTTTAAAGATCCATTTACAACCAATAGCCTTTTTGTGAGGGGGAAGTTGTGTTAGACTCCATGTGTTATTCTTCATCAGAGAAGACAACTCAGAGTTGACAGTTATTCTTCAATTCTCATTAGACATTGTTTCCTCATATAGGATAATGGAGAGATATTTAGAGTGGAGTGTTTGTGTGCTGAAGAGAGATTATGATAAGACATAAATGAGGATATATGATACTTACATTGTGCAGAAGATGATGCATCTGGTATACCAGTTGAACTTTGGATTTTATTAACAAGATTGCAGTGATAATCTTGTAAGTAAGCTGGTTTTTGATGCACTCTATTTGATCTTTTAAGAGGAATAGGATTGTCCGAATGATGTTGATATTGAGATTCAGATAAATGCAAGGACTCGTGTTTTATAGGTTGTTCAGATGAATGAGAAGGAAGAGAAGTATGTGAAACATGATGCAGTGAATGAGAAGTTTGTGAAGTAGAGAGTGAAGAATGAATGATGATGTCATCAAGAAATGAATGATCAGGAGGAGCATAGACAATTTTGGTCGTATTATCATTAGACCGTTTTGGTTGATATGGCATCTCTTGATAAGAAAACTTCTCTTGTAGATCATTATGTCAGAGGAGTGGGTGAATTGAATTCTTCTAGTTGGGTGTCACCACTGTCGGATCATTGCCCTTGGTGTTGAAACGTAATGGATTTCTATGAAGCACAGATACTTCAAAATGCATGATGTACCGCATCCGATATGTATCCTGCACTGATATGCCTCGATACGTATCAGAAGAGTATTTGATGGTTAAATTTTGTTTTTTAAAAGAAATAATTTTCAGATACATCGAGGATACACGAGTGATAGACAGTGGAAAATTGATACTCGCCTGATAATGATCTTTCGATTAGTTTTTAGATATATATGTAATGGACTAAGCAATATTGTTCTCTTTATGGGATATATCATATATGTAATTGACTAATTGTCACTTTCATTGTTATCAATATTACTAATATTTATATTAATGTTGGTTTTCATTATATGTTTTGTATCGTTTTGTTATTTTGAGAACTCTGGTATTGATGATTCCCTATTGCAAAAACTGCTTTTTAAGTCGGGTAAAAATAGATTTGTTAAGTCCGTTCCGCGTCCGTCTTATAGTAGCCGACATAAGAAGTTTTGTGTTGATAAGTCTGATTTTAAGCCGACTTAAGAAAGTAACTTTTTAAGTCTGTAAATAGTTAACAGACTTAAAAAGTATTACAAAAAAACAAAAAAAAAAAACTTGTGGTTGTACTATGAACCTCATATTTCAGCAATCAAACAACAGAGTTTTAGCAAAAGCTTTTATATACGATTTTAGCACTCTTAACCTTAAAAATAAAACTACAACACATTAATATGACTAGCAAGCAATACACCAATACACCACCTAACATGCTAATACAACACAGAGATGCAACCAACTATTAGCTAATATGGATGAAAAGTATCAGGATCCAACATTTAAATCAAAATATCATTAGATACAAGAAAAGCACAATAATAATTAGAAAACTTGTCCTATTACTTGCCACGACACAAACCATACTCACTTCGAGATAGTATTGATCAAGTAAATTCCTATCACCAATTATATCAACAGTAATGCTTAATAGCACGACAACTGTTGTCATGAAATGCAGACGACTTGTATTCCACAAGTCACTCTTTTCAGTTTCACAAATTTATTTTCTTTAAAATTTAATTTCAACCAAAGTTAAGCCTTTGTTGTGTGTGTCGTGCTTATGTCGTGCTATTAATCAGTCGTGCACAATAGCACTACTCTTATATCAATGCCCGACAATTAGAATCAAACCAAATCAAATATGTTATTCAATGTATACAGATGTGGCAAATAAAGATGCAAAGAAAACATATGAATATAACTGTCAAGGTATGAAAGTAAATGGTATGCAAATAAAGCTGAAAATATTTTACCAATTACACTATGAATGTTACTTCCTCAAATATTGTCTCACCAATTAGGTCACTTCCTCTTGCCTCAGGTCGCATAACTTATACAAAGAAAACATATGAAAACTAACAAAGCATAAGCCCCACAAAAATAGCCTTAGTAGCACAAGGAAACAATGTAAAATAAACCTTAATGTCTAAAACAATCTATTTCTTTGTATTCGACCTTTATTTATTATTCTACTATCAAAAAAGCTAAAGACCTTGTAATAAACTAAATATCTATTTGACTTAAAAAAAACTAAAGATGATTGTCATAATTGTGCCTTATTACGTGAAGACAATTTCATTGTTGTTCCTTATTGTTGTTCTTTGTATGTTTGAACTACGTTTTGAGCCTATTTTTTTGTTTTTGAATTTTAGTCCATAATTTGTATTTCGAGTTTTAATCTAGTTTAAATTTAATATTTTATGAAAGTATCTCGGCCGTATCGTATCTTGAATTTTAAAATTTGGCTGTATCGACATATCGGTGCGGTATCATATCCACATCGTATAAAGTACCCGGGCTTTATAGATTTGATTGGGGCTCTAAACCATTTAGATTTAATAATCAAGGCTTGATCACAAGATGTTCAAAAAGGTAGTACAGGATGCATGGGAGGGTCAACGTGTTAATGGTTGGATGGGGTTTGTGTCGAAGGAAAATATGAACGGGCTAAAAACAATTCTAAAAGTGTGGAATTAGGAAGAGAATAGGGGAGTGGAAGATATAATAGAAAAATTAATAGAAGAAATTATGGAAAAAGATTTTATTGAAAAAGTAGTGGGGTTAACAAGCCAATAGGTAAACTTTCACAGTTTTAGTTTTCACTTTTGTGTCGTGGTGATGTCGTGTAGTCCCAACCGACGGTAAGTTTCGCCGTGTGTCGCATGGGCAGCACACTAGTTATTTACAAAATGTACAAAGCACACAACCATTTATTGTATCTGTTAGGGATATTAAGATTGATGACAAAATTTCCCTAATTCACAACTGAATCCAAAACATTCAAGATTTATCTTACAAAAGCAAGTTTCTAAATTCTGAAGGAAAAAAAATCCTTAGATAAGCTTAGGATTTAAAACAGATTACAAAAAGAAATCAAAATGAGCAAAGTTCTAACAGAGAAACACCTATGAAATAAAGATCTGTTAATCGAATCTAAGCTCTCTCACCTATTTTGCAATCAAGTTGAATATCCTTTGACATAATAGTAACTCTCTTAGCGTCAATGCCGCAGAAGTTAAGAACTTTGAAAGCCTTGATAATGACAAACTATTGAATAGACGATAAAGATTAATCATGAGTGTATTTTATCAGTTAAGAAAACAGTCGAGATAATCTTGTTGGCTGCCAAGATATGGTTTTACCATCAAACCTCTGTAGATTGCAGCTGTCCCATACAATATTAATCACATTAAGGATTTCAGCAAAAATCACATCTCTATATTGAGAGGACCAACCTCTATTGCAGAAGAAATTGATAACAATGCGAAATGATACCACCGAACTGAGCGAATTTCACAAGCATCCAGTTCAAGTAAACACCTTACTATCACTGGCCATCTGAAGGCTCCAACACAGTCCTATCAATTCATCTGTCAAAACATCACAACATTGTGATAACTGAATGAGTGATTTGTTTTCTTTCTGTTATTTATTAATTGGTGCATGCCAAGTTTCTTGCTAAATTGATAGAGTGCAGCAAATCTGATATCGTCTAAATGTACCAAACATATTGCTTTCAATTTTGATTAATTCTGGAGACAATACTTAAACTTAAGTTTATAACATGGTCAATTTTGTTTTGTTTTTCTTAAGCTTAGAAAAAAAAATACAACCAATATACAAGTATTTAGACATACAGATTAATAAAGATAATACACAAACTAACTCTATAAAACATATTCACCCTCTCCACACTCCTAGATAAATATGTTTTGTCAACCACCGATCATTAACAGAAAAAAAAATATGTAACACATTCTACCAATTTGTATAAAAATTGACGCAGTAACCCTTAAATTTTTTATTCAAGTACATACATACATTTGAGATAACTCTTTTTTTTAATGGTAAATAGAGATAACTTTCATTAACCAAAACGGTTATTACAAACTACATGGCAACAAGAAGCCACAAAGACAAAGAATCAAGAATTAATCTCACACAAAAACAAACAAAAGTCAAAGGACTCACAAGCTTAACATTAGACTCTTTGTCTTTTTAGATTTCAACCCACTAATGTAAACCCGATTGATGAATGTCCTGAAATCTTCTGGCATTCCTTTCCTTTCAAATCATATACAGCGTGATACTCAAGACCATTCTACTCATTTGATGAGTACCAGTGTTCCCATTGCATTGCCTTTGAATATATTGCATCACAATCTGCCAGTTGCAAGCATTAATGTTCATATTACTCCATTGCATTGTACCTGTCCATACAGCCTTTGAATACTCGAAAGTAAAGAAAAGGTGAGAATGAGTTTCATTCTCTTTTTTACATAATATGCATGTTTGTCACAATGGATTCCAACTTATTCAATCTGTCACAAGTTGGCAATCTACACCATGAATAGCTAGCCAAGTAACAAACAAACACTATGGAGGAGCAGGGTTATTACATGTCATTTTCATACAGCTAACTTTGACAAAATCACCTCTTAAAGCATTATACATTCGCTTAATAGAGAAGTTAGCTTGTTGAAACACATCACCATTGACATTGGAAAAAGTCTTTGCTCCAGCAAAAACTTTTTTTACTACCCATGAAGCTTGTGGTGGTACTTCCATTAGAAGCACATTTCTCCCTTTTATGTAATATTCATGAACCCACTTCACCCATACAACATCTTTCTTATTGGCAAGTGTCGCGCCATTTTTCGGAGATCAAGGCTATTTGATTAGCGTTTGACTCACTATTTTATTTCACGACTGAACATTTAATTTTAAGAGAAAAGGGGAAAAAAGTTCGAAACACCCCTTTGAAAAGAT
>Ga0315914_1010446_pt1 | contig 11538 bp, 5 predicted proteins | sample MpolenodulesMG_FD_203920 | JGI IMG/M metagenome (GOLD analysis project Ga0315914, IMG submission 203920) | Medicago polymorpha root nodule microbial communities from Los Angeles, California, United States - elongated nodules | ecosystem: Host-associated > Plants > Roots > Nodule | place: USA... | reverse complement strand
TAATTAAACAGGGGTATTAGAGTAAAATTAACCATTAGGGTTATGTTAAAATTAGGGCAAACATTTGCTTCCGGGTTAACTTTAATAAATAAGAGATTTATAATATATTTTTGAAACTGAAAATAAATAATATTCATGATTATTTTAAAATATATTTTCAAATTCAAATTCATCAAACTTTGTTTTTTTTATCTAACTCATCATAAGGTGTGCCAGAAGGAATTATATTGAAAAATCTAGCTACAAAATTAGCCAAATAAGAGAAAAGAAGAAAAAAGAATCTAAAGTTAAGAGATTGATCCCAAGCACATAAGAGGGTATTGCCACCAATAATGGGTAATAAAAAACAAAAGTAGGATATTTCGCCTTCAACCATCCGAACATTAGTAGCTTCATTTTCTCAAGAAGGTGATTCAGAGAGATCTCTCCATGCTTGAAATTTCTTCTGTTTCTTCCGTTTGATATGACCCATACACATGATAGTCATATTAAGTGCAACAATAACCGATATTTCTTTGAAGATCCCCCAAGAGGACAAAATTGAAGAGAGTATTTTGTATTGTGAGCTAGAAAGACTGAGTCAAAGCCTATCTAAAGAGTAACCATTGGCCAAATAGAACCATAAAAGTCACAATTCAGAAAGAGATGATCCGCGTTTTCAGTTGAACCGCAACCACTCGAGCAAAACTGATTGTTGTTATGAAGTGCTTCATGCCTAATCAGGTTGTATGTAGTAGGAAGACGGTGCTCGAGCAAACGCTAAGCAAAGAGGCAAAGTTTCAAAGGAACCGCTTTATGCCAAGTAAGATCGACCGAAATAAAAGGAGGATTGATGTCTTCTGCCGACAAGAGATGATAAGCACTGTTGACTGTATAGTTATGAGATGAATGTAAATTCCAATACCACTTGTCTTCTTCGTCATACTGCAAAACAATGTTAGTCAACAAAAACACTGCACGCCACCACATCTTCCTCCTCCCACGCCAACATACGCCTACACCACTTCCACCCATCCCCTTTCACACTCCATCCTAATTTGCTCTTCTTCAAAAAAGAAAACACACGTATATAATTTGTCCCCGTGAGTATATCTCAGTTGACAGGGACATGCATTGTTATATGCAGGGGCCGGGGTTCGAACCCCGGACACCCCACTATAAAAGTCCCTAAAAACAAAATATATCGATGATTGATATTCTTAACAACTGAAATTACTGATTTTATCTTTTAAAATAAAGGGTTAAATATGTTTTTGGTCCCTACATTTTACCCTTCTTTGACAAATAGTCCTTACATTTCAATAAATGTTTTTAAAATCCTTACATTTTTCCTCCGTTAGCACAAATAGTCCCTGTTGTCAAATAATTAACGAGAAGTTGACATGGCAGCTAGTGGACCCCATTTTTTTTAAGGGTTATATGTTTTTGGTCCTTATATTTTGCGTGACTTTGAAGAATAGTCCTTGCATTTCAATAAATGTTTTTAAAATCCCTACATTTTTCCACCGTAAACAAAATTCGTCCCTGTCGTCTATTTTCACTGATCGGACAAACGGAAAATGCCACATAGATGCCACCAAAGACATTTTAGTAATTTCCAATAAAGTCCATGGGCCTAATTCACCTTTACCCAAAACTTTACTCACAAAAATTCCAACTTTAACTCCGATCTGGTCCGTCATTGTCACTTGCAGTTTGAATGGTTCCCTGACAGCGTGAGGGAGAAGAGGATGTCGCTGGCAGTGACAAGAGAGAGAACATATCTGAGCAAATTGATGGTGGAGAGGACGGTGGTAGTTGAGGATGGGTGTGTAAGGCTGATGGTGGTTGGGGAGAAATAGAGAAAACGCAAAGAGAGGATGAAGATGAGAGAGAAGGTTCAGCTGAAAAATCAATTATGCCCCTGCACTTTATTGGAAATTACTAAAATATCCTTGGTGGCATCTATGTGGCATGTTCCGTTTGTCCAGTCAACGAAAATGGACGACAGGGACCAATTTTGTTAACGGTGGAAAAATGTAGGGATTTTAAAAACATTTATTGAAATGTAAGGACTATTCTTCAAAGTCACACAAAATCTAAGGACCAAAAACATATTCAACCCTTAGAAAATGGGATCCACTAGCTGCCACGTCAGCTTCTCGTTAATTATTTGACAGAAGGGACTATTTGTGCTAACGGAGGAAAAATGTAGGGATTTTAAAAACATTTATTGAAATGTAAGGACTATTTATCAAAGAAGGGCAAAATGTAGGGACAAAAACATATTTAATCCTAAAATAAATTGTTCACTTTAGATTTGACAAATCTTACAAGTAGGTGCATAATTAAATAAGAAAGAATTAGCAAAACTTTTTTTTTTTACAAAAAAGAATTAGTAAATGCTTAACTAAATAGGAAAGATTCATTCGTCCAACAACTGTATTATAATGAAGTGTGCACGAGTAGCTATGACTTGGTTTACAGAAACAAGAAGGGTAAGTTGACTCCCGCATTTGAAAGCTCATCATAATTATCATAAGTTCATAACTGTTGAAATTAAGAAAATGCCAAGTCTATGTTAAAAAAATGGAAAAGTCTAAGATATGTAGATGAGTGGCCAAATGTTTCTAAAAGTATTTATTTAATTGTTAGGTTTGTCTATGGTTTAGTAGATTTTTTTTTTTGGTACAAAGTTTAGTAGATCTAATAAGACCAAGAAAACAACAGTGTTTCTTTTTCATACAAAAATAAAGCCGACTTATTTTTTCTTCTTTTCCAAACTTAACCGGTCACAACTTTTTTTCCTTTTTATCTACTAAAGAGGGGTGATTTAGGGTCAATTTTGATATAAAATCACTCCTCCGAATTGTTTATATTTCTCTTTTAGCAAAATAAATGATTTTCACATATTTTTAATTTTCTTTCGTTTGTTTTAGTGTTTTCATCGTCTAGTACGACTTTGTTTATTTTGATTTTCCATTTTTGTGCGGTGTGTTTTTTATTTTCCGTATTTGATTCAAGTTGAGAGATTGGTTTTGATCAAGTGCAAATTCAATCAATGAATTTTGCAGATCCGAAAAGTATTTTAGCAACTTTGGATTTGTATTGTTTGATGTACTTTATCAATTTGATTGAAAGAAGATTGTATATTTTTGTAAAAAAATATGTTTCTTCTTTATACAATTAGGTCTTTTTGGTCGGAGGAAAATAAAGGTAAAAGTAACAAACTTGTGCACAATACAACGAAAAGTTGTAAGTCATTATGTAGTAGAAAAAAATATGGATGGTCAAGATTTAAGAGGGCAACTTAAGTAGTCTATATGCTTTCAAATTTCTGTTATCTAGACATTGACCTTGCTAAAAACATACAATTATAATAATGAAATTTAATACGACCCTTAAACTTTTTAATTTACAAAGTGACCATTTTTATTTATTTTGATATTAATTTATACAAAATCATAAAAGAATAGGTTGTAGTTTTTTTTATTTTATTAAGCACTTATATTTGTACACCCTACTTTTCTTATATTTATTCAACACCTCGATTCTTTTTATTTATCTCTTTTGATCACATCACCAATGTATCATCGCAAGTTCTTTACAAATTTGCAACTTATGCATTGTAAAAGACACCGAAAATAAAGGGGAGAAGAGAGTAGACATTATATTTATAGAAATGTTATAGACATTCTTTTTTCAACACTCTCTCCAACACTTACATTTTAATTGGCTTAAATTATAGTGGGTCTTACACTTTGGAAATGGGTTCCACTTAAATTGATGGGTCATATATTAGTTTATTCAATAAGAGAATGACTTTTAAAAAGAGAGTGTCTCTAACATTCCTCATTATTTATTTAAGATGTTGGATGTAAGTTTTCAGATAAAAAAAATTGCTCAAGCCAATTTTAACACACACCCCCCCAGCAGGTGAATTTGGATACAATCTAGTTTAAGGTAAATTCTATATAACATGAGAAAGATAAGTCTTATATCATTGTATCAATAAATCTCACCATTAAATTAGAAAATACAATAGTGTAAAATTTATTTATGAAACCGACTTGTGCTCTTATACCATATCAAATGTTCATATTAAATTTAACCCATCTTATAAAACCGACTTGTAAGATAAGGAGTGTCATTTTTTATAAAATTTGACCATGTCTTATCTTTAAGATATATGAGCCTTATTTTTCCAATAGTTTATCTGAATTTGTACCATTTTGTATCCAACTTCGATTTACGGTCAGCGCCTGGGTGTGAATATGTACTTACTAATAACTTGATGCTGGAATACATATACATGTGTGTAAAAGTTGCTCCGGCAAAGTCTAAGCTCTAACTAAACAATCTTCATACATATTTGAAGAAACTTTCCTAAAAATTATGAATTTGTGATTCGTATTCCAGGCTCTCAAAGACTTTCAGAAGCTGGTGGTAATAAGTACTTGAAATCATAACATACTGTATAAAACTAAAATAAAAACTTATAATCAAGCCTCCCAAACACAACCATGAAGCATGTCCATGTTCTGTCCATAATCTTTATAAAACTTTCGGGTACTACTCTCTTTGTATTACAACTAAACCCAACGAAATTGTTTATCTTACCACGAGAAACGAATAAATGTATTTCTATGAATAAAAAAAAAAACCCAACCTTTAAACAGAAACATAGCAGGTTACACATTCCCCAGTCCTTTATTTTTGTTTTGATTTGTCGGCAAATACTTCTGTATAACATATAGGGCAAGCCTGAAACAACAACCCCAGCATACAAAATAAAAACATGTATTTCAGCAAATAGTAAAATAAGCTTCAAAAGCACTTATTTAGTTTGAGATAAAATGGTAAATATCTTGCCTTATTAATGGTAAGCCATTTGTTCCCACAACTAGCATGATAGAGATGTTTGCATGGCAAAGTAATCCTCTTGTCCCCTCTTTTATATTCCATCTGGCAAATCACGCATCTAAACAATAGGATGACTCAGATCAGCACATTACAGCAAAGAGGATGCAAGATGCAAGTAATTGCCCTTTCCATGAATAAAACAATGGATGCAAGGACTCAAGTTCTGATCCTAAGGGGCACAAAAGACAGATTACATATACCCGAGTTTTAGGCGTTATACCCATCTAGACCTTTTCAAGTTCCAGATTATACTTGAATAAGATGATAAAAGAGACAAAACCATAAAGGCATAAATTTATCAATACACAATAGAGAATGTAATAGATTGTAGGACAGCAGTTTTAATTGATGGTAAAATTATATTACAACAACAACAATCAAGCTTTGCCCACTAGGTGGAGTTGGCTGCACTACATGAGTCAAACAATGTCATAATGCTCTATCATAACTCATATTTGTATCATAACGACTAAAATTAACTAAGCGTTTATAATTCATAAGAATATACCTCTATTACACCATTAATCAATATATTCTCTTCATATGAGGATTTGTAACTTATCAGCTTATCCTACTTTTACCTTATCATCAATACAATACATAGGCTACACAAAGTAGTAATTTAGAAACGAAAAAAAGGCATATATGGCTGACAAAATTAACCGAAAGAATGAGCCTAATAGCAGCAAGACAGAACCTGATAGGCCTGATGCTATAGAAGGGGATGTCTTATTGGGCTTTAGGCATGATAAGCCCAAGGGAAAGGAGGGCGGAATTGTGGATAGTTATTAGGCAGTTATATTAATATTGTAATAAAGGTGTATGGGACTAAGTGGTGGTACTCAGTTTTATGTTTTTCTTAATAACTACGTTAGTGGAGACAGAGAGAGAAAACAGAACAGTGTGATAACAATTAGCCAGCCTATAACACACAGTAGAGGTGGCGAAGAACAAAAAACAGAAACAAGGATTTTGAATGGTAGACACGGGAAATATAAAATCGATATATTACGTGAATATGGAAAAGAAAAGCAATGAAGTAAAAAACGTAGTCCACAAAACTCAAATATTACCTCTCATTCCGTGACTTCTTCCTAAAGAAGAACCCACACTTGAACTTTGAAACTGGAAGCAAGGAGATCTGTTCTTGGCTGAGACCACGGCTTTGAGTTCCAACAGCTTCCCCTAATTCAAGTAATTCCTGAAATAAATAATACAATATTAATGTCGGAAAAAAGAAAAAGAATCAACTCTTATAGAGATGTTCTCATAACTGTAATATTTTGAGATCACACTACCAATGTCCACATTCAATTGAAAAACAAAAGTGCATCCATGAGACAATTTACTAACATAAATGTTTCTGTATTAACTTTGCTTTTCTTGTGAACAACTAACAAATGAACTGGTAGTAGAAGCAACATTACGGAATATACCAATTGCAATTAAAATAAGTAATGCAATAATCAAGATCATGAGGACATATAATGAGCTGTAAGAGCTTTATGAAATGATTTGACCAAACAATAGTTTCCTAGAGTAACTATTCCCGTATAGAATAACGTGTACAATTAGAATGAAGAGTTAAGAACAAGACAACAAACGGCATAATAGAAATAAAGGAGTAAGCAAAGTATAATCAAAAAACTAGAAGATTGACTACATAATGTATATAGAAGATTTATTTTTTTATCCTAGAAGATTAACTGTAAAGAAATCAAATATAAAGTAGCTGTACTTTGAGGAAGTACTACATGGTACTTAGAAAGGGAAGGAATCTAAGATTCTCAATCTAACCTCATAGGTCATGTTGTCAGGATCAATATTGTCTTGCCAAATGACCTGCAAAACATAGAAAAATAGCTTAGATAATCATATATTTTGCTTCTCAATGATATATAGCTAAAGGTAACTTTACAAACTTATTAGATGTTCATAGCATTTAACTATTTCATGCACAAGGAGATTTGAAGGAAAATACCTGAGAATCATTGGAATTACTATGATGTCTTCGTGGGCCTGCAAGAAGATAGAAAATTGTTTAAATTGTGGTCAAACAGTTTACATGTTCTTTGAAAAATCTCAGAAAATATCAAACGAAATTCGGCAAAGGAGAATCTGCAAATATCAATGAAGAGGCAATAACAGAATCTGCAATCTTTTCTCTGAGACAAAAAAGAGTCCTATACAATTTGCAATGGACAAAGAGCTACAGTGTATTTGGTTGTTGTAAAGAGCTGCAGTGTAGAGACAGCCTTTTAAAGTGTAACGACACAGTTAACTGATTCCTTTCTCTGTCTCCAGTAAACAAAGTATCAGCAGATGATCCGAGACCATCTTTAAAATACAATTACAAATGATACTTCATACAAAATGTCAGCATTATTTCCTTCTTGCCAAATAGACAGGGTAAAGATTATTGAAGAGGTGCAGAGGAAAGTTGAAAATTAAACAAGTTGTCTAAAATCAAGAGAAATACCCATGGTCTATTTTCACAAAGATCAACTAAATTATGGCAAACCATAGGATGATAAAAGAACACAAGATCATGGCATTAACACAAGTATACTAACATCAGCAAAGTACACTTATTCGCCATGAACCAAGAAGGTGGAGTCTGAAAATACTTGAGTGGATCAACAAATGCACCTAACTCTACATCAACAGTGTCTCAAACATTTTGGCGCTCACAGAGGAATCAAGAGACTTCTTTGCCAAAAGTGTTAAAATGCATCTTCTCACTCCAAATATTACTAACGTGTTATTAAGTACTTATAATGTGCGTTTGTAAGCGGGCATTTGGTGCTTTAATTGTTCTAGGCTAATACAAGGCATTGTAATAAATAAAAAAAAAAGGGCAACCCGGTGCACTGAAGCTCCCGCATACGCAGGGTCCAGGAATACAAGGCACTGTAATACTTAGGAAAATTATCTTAAAATGAAATTCAAGAACGTACATTCAAAAGAATTGTCTTGTGCATCAGTGTTTCCATCTTCTCCCCATTCCGGGCTTACAACAAGAGTCGGTTCACTTATCGTTGAAGAATTTTCTGAAGGCCTCCTATACTCATCCACAAGTGGTTCATGATGATTTACCTCATACCCATGATTGTAGTGGTAGTATGAAGTATTCTCAGGTTCCGATAGCCCAAACTTGTAAAAGTTTGAATTTGCAGGGTACTGACTATCCTGCACATAGAATTAGAATTTTATTATTTTACTCGAATATACAAACCTTTCATCACCTTACACTCAAATCAAAAGACCAGTGTTTTTAACAGATCTACGTTAAGAAAACATGAAAATACCATCAAATCAAAGCATAAAATATCTTCAACAGAGTATACAACAATCTCTTCACGCACCTGAGCATGTGATGCGCCGGAAAAAATAAAGTTAACATGCTCGTAAGTGAGGCCTTCGAAGTATTCAATAAAGCTTCCTGCTGTATTATAGGGATAGCTGATGTTATTATAATGAACTTCCATATGCGGGTTCCAACTCATTTTGAATCTTCTCTGCAGATAAGTAATCTGCAAGGTGAATTCACAAAAAATTACAAAAATCAACGCAGAAACAAAGGAAACACAAAAATATTAAAGCACAAACACAAAGATCAATACATACATATATATACAAACTATTCTTCAATCTTCACAGATTCACTAAGATAGATTCATCAACAAAATTGCAGAAATCAACTCTAGAACCATCCGCCACGGATCATTCAGACAATCATGTAAACCTGCAAAAAAACGAAATTCACAATCATGTTGCGAAAAAAAATGCGTTGATTCAACCAATACTATTTCAATTTCTATTAAATTAAATAAATGCATTTAAACAGAGGTAACAATCCAAAATACCTAATCTAACACTTGACACCAAAAAAAAAAAAACTGAAAAAATTGCAATCCACAAAAATCATTCTTAGCATTTTAATAAATCAACACGATTATGTCCAAATATGTTTCTAATTAACTGATCAAAAAAGTGAATCATAATAAGAGATCTCTAACGAAGAATCATATACACTGTCATTGCATCTGAATCTACAAATTAATTTTATCATATAAAAAATTAATTCAAACAACACAATGACAGTGTATTTCTCATTTCTCATCATAAACATTTCATTTCACCAAAAGGAATCAAATAATCTAACAATCAATTAACAAAAATCACCATGACCGGAAAATGTACCGATCAAAATTAGATGTATCTGGTTTATAATTTAATCCAGATACATCGGTATCAATTAGTTATTGAATGAATCTAAAAAGTAAATTGTTTCGGACAAAGTGTAATGTGATGAAGAAGGCTGGAGAGAGAATGGAAATGAAGGAACTGACTGACCTAGTTAGAAGAAGTTCATTGGTTTTGATGCGAGATGAGTGAGAATGGATTTGTTAGCACTCTTCGTTTTGTAACTTATTATTCTCTCTCTGTCTCTCTCTTACTGCTTTTAGGAACTTTGGTGAAGCTGGTTTCACCAACACGCCAACTCTTTTGGATAGAGATAGACCATCATCACTGCATCGCACTTTTTTTTTCTTTCTTTCCAATTGTTACGGATTTTGTTTTTTTTTCTTACATGTGAAACGAATTAACCGTGTACTCTACTTTCTTTTACTGTTTACTAGTCTAATATAAATTAAATTATTGTAATAATAATAAGGTTTTTCTTTTTTAGCAAAAATAAAATAAATAAGGTAATTTGTTTTCACATTTGGAATTTAATTTCTAAAATTTTTATTTAAATTATTTTTAATGAGATTTAGTTTATCTTTCGTCTAGATTTTTTGTTCGATTTTACTTACCTCCGATCGAAATTGAAAGACTTACAATAACACCTTAGATAAGAGGGGGAAACGATTAACCATGAACTCTAATTTCTTTTACTCATTTCTAAAATTGAAAATTTTAATAAGGTGATTTATGTTTTCACAAGTGGAATTAATAGCGTTTTAGTTTTGGCATTTTGTATGCTTTTCTCGTGTTTTAATATATCTCCACCGGCCACCCATGATTTTAAGAAACTATAAATACTAGCTTTTGGTCAATCACTAAGTTTTTTAAAGTGAAATTTTTTGTTGTTGTTTGAGGCCGGTGTGATGAGCATCAAGAACACTCGAACACGTAAAGAGGACATGTCATATTCAAACTTGGATAATTATAAAATTGGTCGGTCCAACCATTTTTTATTTTGTCTGTTGAACTAGATTTATTTTAAAAAATATAAGTTTACTTGGATTATTCTTTCGTTAGTATTCTATAATAATTTAACATGGATTTAAATTGCTAAATCTTTTATAAAACATTTAAATTGATAAATAATGAGAGAGAAATAAAAAGGGGAAAATAATGATTTTTTTTTGTTGATTATATTGAAGGAAATTAAAGTCAAATTAAGGTAATTTTCTTTTAAGGAAAATTAAGGTAATTTTTGTTTACTAAATAGAGGAAACATGGATGTGAAATGGTTGAGTTTTGATAGGGACAGCATAGGCAGTTGGCCCATGTTTAGAAAAGGAATGGCGTGATTGTTGAGTGTTGTTGAAAAGGGGTGACCAAACCAAACGCATCCCATGAAGTTGGTACATCAGTTATGGTTTGTTGATAGGATTCAACCTCCAACAAAATGTACATGAACGCATGGTTTCTGTTTTTCACAAAATACACAATAATTTTGCTCTACCCACTAAACTTACAATGCCATGCCATGCCCAATAAAACAGACTCACATTGTCTCAAATTGACACATTTAAAAATATTTATTTATCATTTTAGATTACTATTGAAATATTAATTAATTTTCTTATTAATATTTTTTTAGTTATTATATTACGACCCACATAATTATTCAATTAATTAATAATCCACTCAATAGTTTTTTTTAAGAAGTGTGCATAACTTTAAAAGACACTTACGAGAAGGATGAAGTACCATTTTCAAATTCAGATATACTAACATTAACACCAGAGTACTTTGAGGTATAATCTTCACCTCCGAAACAACAAAGTGTTATCCAACTTTCTCACCAACTCGATTATCTTTCTTGGTTCATCTCGAATCAATTGTAATGTTTAGCATTTGCTTAAAAAGTTAACAATGATAACACCTCAAATTCTCTAACACCATTCAACATCATATTTTACATATTTCTTCCTTATTTTACTACATCACCAACATATCATATTTATCATATCACTCTCGCTTATCTCTTTCTATCTCAAAGTGCATACACCTATTGAGGTGTACACCAAACATTCAAAAAAATTAGTTAGAAGTTTATTTTGACATGCTATTTATTAGTATTAGAATTCATTTCCTAAAAAGAGGTTTAAATCGCTGTAAACTATTTATTAAAAGAAGAAACAAAATTGTTTGTAAACCTTACATTTTAGCATTTACCTTATTATATTTCTGCAAGTGTGATCAACAATGTCAACTTAGAATGGCATTTCATTAGATAGTTGAATTGGAGTAAGCAAAACACATTTTAATTTGGGTGAGTTTTAGTATGAGGCAATTGTAAAATTTCTCCATGTTAGGCTCATATATCTTTACTGGCTGGAACCTGTAATTTCCTGGTTCAGTGGTATTTAACCGGTTATGTACAGCAATGTGTTTTTT
>Ga0315914_1010445_pt1 | contig 11539 bp, 7 predicted proteins | sample MpolenodulesMG_FD_203920 | JGI IMG/M metagenome (GOLD analysis project Ga0315914, IMG submission 203920) | Medicago polymorpha root nodule microbial communities from Los Angeles, California, United States - elongated nodules | ecosystem: Host-associated > Plants > Roots > Nodule | place: USA... | reverse complement strand
TTTTTAAATATTTACAATTCAATTTCAATAATATATATGATGTTTGTCAACATGCCTGAAATTCATTTGTATTTAGCAATGGGATAACATGATTCATACAATTTGATGAAAATTGTGAAGTTTTGCAAATTATTAGCTTGTGATTAATTTGGCATTTAAACTTTACCTGCAAATTGTGTTCCTAAAAGATACAAAAATAGTTTTTACCCGACCCAAACCGATGAAAATTTTATTGAGTTGGGTAATGAGTTTGGTCAAAATCAGCTCAACTCAAACAAATAAAACATTAAAATTAAACCTTCCCTAACGGGTTGATGGACTGGTTGATCCGTCAATAACAAAACATGATTAAATACAAATAAAACATTAATTTTTAGGTGAGTTGACAGGTAAAAAAAACTTCAAAATTAGGCTAATAAAATTCAACGTTATCCAACAAGATAAGCAATAAAATTCCAAGTTTATCGGACGGTACGAAAAAATTGTGAGCTAATGGACTAAAAAAACCCTCCCCATTTTTCTTACAGATCAAGTGTAGCAAGCCAACTTAAGAAATATAGCCAAAATAATAATATGAAATGATATCTGCTCCGATTTGAGTGGTCGTAACACATGAAAAATCCTAAAGCATTAAATAATATTCGATTTTATGAGGTTTTTATTAGGATTAGTTTGGATGTGAACATCTATAGTATGATTTTCTTTAAAATCATAAAAATTAGACTATTTTAATTTTGTGTGTGTTTCACTATGGTTACTTGCTATGTTTTTACTGTGAACAATATTGGTTGTTAAATGAAGGATGGAGAAGGTAAAATTAAGATGGAAAAGCAGTCAAACAAAAATCCTGGGTTCTACGGTATCAATATTAGGTGCACTCCTAGTTGTTCTTTATATGGGTCCAATAATCATACCCTCACCATCAACACAACCACCACCTATTATTCATTCTCCAATCACCTCAACAACAGAATCAAATTGGATTCTTGGTGGATCTCTACTTGTTATTGAGATTCTTATTGTTCCAATATGGTACATTATTCAGGTATATTGAATTCACTGAAAAGCTCTAAGCAATGATTTGAAGCACATTGTGAATTTTCGATTTTTATATATATAAATTACTAACTTAAAATTTTGTTCCTTGCAAACAGACAACGGTTATAAAACAATATCCAGCAGAGATTATTGTGGTATTTTTATACAACCTATTACTAGTGTCTATACCAATATGCTTACTACTAGAACCAAACTTGAGTGCTTGGAAGATAAATCCTAATATAACAATGATCTCCATCATATGCTCGGTAAAGAAATGAATTATCTCAATTTGTAGATATATTTTTTTAATTTAGTTTATGAAATTTATGAATTTTAAAAAAATTATTTATAATTTTTGAAATTTTTCAATCATATTAGTCCCTTTTAAATTATCACTGAAACTAAATTGGTCAACTCAAAAGGATAATTTAATATAATATTTTCAATTTATATAACCATTTTATTTTATTTAAATTTTAGATAGACCAAAGTACTCAATATCTAAAACTTTTGGACCAAATAACAAGCAACAATTTCTCGCTGAAAATTTTCATCTTCATGCAGGGATTTTTTTTTCTACAGTAAGTTGTTTGGTTCACACTTGGGGACTCCATATTAAAGGCCCTGTATATATATCACTCTTTAAGCCTTTGTCAATAGCTATTGCTGCATCTTTTAGTGCAATATTTCTTGGTGATGCACTGCATTTTGGAACGTACGTGTTTCATTCCCTTACTTTTTTGTTAAATTGTAATTATTCTAGAAAATTGAAGGCAATGAAACAACACAAATATTTGTCTCAATTATTTAGTGTATTTTATTATGTGCTCTTTTAACGTATGCAATTCATTTTTCAAATGTTTGCAGTGTAGTTGGAGCAGTAATAATATCAATAGGATTTTATGCTGTTTTATGGGGGAAATCCAAAGAAGAATCGAATGATGACTTTGAAATAGGTAGAGTTCCACTTCCATCAAATAGCAAGACTCCTTTGTTGAAGGTCTCAGAAGTGATAGATATCTAGATAGGAATCACAAATAAGGATTCTTGAAGATGCAGATGATAAATACAATTGTAGTTGAAGTTGACAATTAAATCTTATTGAGTTAGAGGGTGTGGAGCAAGAGTTGGTAATGGCGAGGGTACATCTTTTTTGAGAAACCCTTTGTTAGAGGGTGTAAGTTTGCTGTCAAGATTTAGGAGTTTGTTTGAGCTATATGTTGATTCTAGTATTTCGGTAGCCAATATGAAGCGGTTAGGTTGGGGGGTCGATGGGCAAGGGTAGAGATGGAGAAGAAGATTGTTTGTGTGGGAGGAAAATCAATTGAGGGAGTGTAGTTTGCTGTTGGATAACATTTTTTTGCAGGAAAATGTAAGTGACAAATGGATTGGAAGCTTGATCCCGTTGATGGTTATTCTCACAAAGTGGTTTATAATATTCTACCTCATTTCAATCATCGTGCTACCAACGTGCACTCAGACATTATTTGGAATAAATATGTACCTTTTAAAGTCTCTTTTTGCATGGAAACTTATTAACAACAGGATACCGACAAAGGATAATTTGGTTCTTTGAGGAGTGCTTCCAACTGGTTCTATGTTGTGTTCGAGAGGTTGCAGTCAAGAGGAAATAATAAAACATCTTTTCTTGGAGTGTGACTTTTATGGTAGTCTTTGGCATCTAGTTTTTTGTTGGTTGGGGATTTACACTACTCAACCTGGTGATATTAGTTCTCACGCGATTAAGACATGTCTTCAGGAAGGAAATTTGTGGTTGTTTTAAGATAATTTAGGTCACTTGCATTTGGCTTATTTGAAAAGAGCAAAATGCAAGAATTTTTTAACAGTAAACACTTTTTTCGAGCAATTGTTTGAATATGTCAAGCTTCATTCTTTGTGGTGGCTGAAGGCTCATAACCCAGCTCGATTCGTTGATTTTCTTTCGTGATGGACAAATTCATCTCTTTGTATTGGTTTCAACACTATGTAATGGCAGTATTGCCCCATTTCTATTTTGTTTTGAATCTTGTTACTTTGTATTTGCTATTTTACTTTTGAAGCACATCTTAGTTTAATGCTCTGTTTGGTAAAAATAGTTGATAAGCTAGCTGATAGCTTATAGCTGATGACTGATAGCGGATAGCTTATAGCTGATGACTGATAGCGGATAGCTTATAGCTGATAGCTTATAGTTGATGACTAATAGCTGATAAGCTAATTGAAGTGTTTGGTAAAATTAGTGCTTCAACTAGCTGATAAATGTAAAATGACATAAAAGGACATTCTTAATTTATAATAAAATTTAAGAGTAAAATCTACTGCCCTCCCTTGAATGATTGTAATATTACACTCCCCTCCCCTCTAGTTTTAAAACTCACATTACCCTCCCTTGAGAGATAATAATATAATATATGTAATCCACTTTAAATTTTTTCAATTAAATTTAAATCAAATTCTATTAGAATTTTTTTTAATTACTTTAATACCCTTTTCCCTACTGCCATCAACATCACTGCACATGCTTATCTAAAAAAACATCATTAGTCATCACAAGCTACAAAAATTGAAGGCAATTGGTAATTATGCCATTTATTTTCTTCAATTTACTTGGACATGCGTTGAAATGGGGATACACATGCCTTTCTTCATTGATTCACATCTTTCACAATTCCCACCTCATCTATTGATAAATGACAACCATCAACGTTGCAATCAACCATCTTTTAAGAGGAAAAAAATATAGAGAGAAATATGCAAACAAATAGAAATAGGGTGGTTAGTTTAGAGGTCAATTAAAGGCAAATGTTTTGAAATTTGTAATCTCAACAATGGCGATTATTGTGATGTCAACGAATGAAAAAGTAAATATAGGCAAGGAAAGGGGTATTATAGTAATAAACTTGGTGTCTAATGGAGATTGACTACCAAATTTAATTGAAAATTTTAAAATAGATTAAATATATCATATTATTATCTTTAAAAGGAGGGAAGTGTGAGTTTTAAAACAAGAGGGGAGGGGAGTGTAATATCACAATCACTCAAGGGAGGGGAGTGTATTTTACTCTAAAATTTATATCAATTAATACTTAAAATACTTACTTTTTATGAAATTTTAAGATACTTAAAATTTAGTAATTTAAATAGTTAATTTAAAATATATTTTATATATTATTATTAATAAAATGATTTTTTCCAACAGAATTTTAATTTATATTTATATTCATTTAAATTATATAACTAACAATAACTTTGTTTTGAAAGGAACTAACAATAAAACGAATATTATAAATGTAACAATATATCGTTTACGTAACAAAATTTGTATAAAAACCCACTCAAAATAATTCCCTAAAAAAAATGTACATAAAAGTCCCTTAATATATATACATGTATAAACGTGACAGTTTTTTTTGCCAGGTACGTAAAAATTTATTAAAAATTAACATCAAACCTTTATAAAAAGAAATGTAACTTGGAACCCAAAAAAAAAAAATAACGTAACTTTCCTGTAAAAAAAAAAGGAAATGTAACGTTAAATATATTTGATTTTAAACTATAATAAGTTATAAAGGGTAAAAACGGATTTTAGATAAAATGGTAAGGGTAAAAGTGGAAGAAAAAACAATAAGTTATAAGTTATAAGCTCAAACGCTACTTGGAATAGCGTTTGAAAAATAGCTTATAAGCTCGTGAAATAAACTATAAGCTCGTGGTGAATGACCATTATCAAACATAGTTTTTTTTGTCAGATGAGCTTATAAGCTATCCGCTATAAACTATAAGTTCATTCAATGGTCTTACCAAAGAGACTCTAAAAGGATTATTTTAATCTAAGTTGTTTTTGCATCTTAAAAAAAACTACTCTTTCTTTCTTTCTCACTCTATCTCTATCATAACTGTCTTAAAAGCTTTGACGATTGTGTTCTAATATTAAAAATTAGGTGCCAAATTTTAAGTATAGTATGTCAAACACAATTAATCTTGCTCAAAAAAACACAATTAATCTAAACATTCTCCAATACAAACACGTAATACTAATTGCTTGAATTAGTGTGAAAAATTGAATGGAAGATACAATTAGTAGCAAACACACAGATACTACAACATGCTATCATATTTAATCGGAGCACAAATACATAAAACAAACATAATCAGAGGATCGTCATTTTTAAGAAAGAAAATTGTAAGGTATCATATTAAATCTTCACCTTAATTTTTTTTTTAGAGGATCTTCATTTAAAACATAAATAGGAAATGAAAAGAGCACATAATTATAAGTCTCATTTTAAATCATTATAACCATTTATTATCTTTCATAACAATTTTTTTTTGGCTGAATATAAAGTGACAAATAGAATATAAAAGTAAAACTCAAACATAATTAAAAGGTCCCGAGTTCAAACCGGATGAGGAAGTCCGATTTAGAAATTTTCGTTTTTGTTTGGCCTATTAGAGGGGTAAATCAAAACAATTTTTTTTTACAGGGGTGTAAATCAAAAAAAACATTTAAAGGGGGAAAAACCGGAAATGACCTATATTACAGAGGGTAAAGACCTATTAACCCTTATTAATATTATCAAGGTTGTGTTTGATTTGCTAAGAAATGAAGGACATGACATGGCAACTTAAGTTGTATAATGTTTGATTTGTAAATCTGATTTGGAGATAGGACAGAGTGGAGGCAATGGACAAGACAAAAACTTAAATTTTTGTCCCTCACTAAACTATAACACAACTTTTTATCTCAAATACAAGTTGTCAAAAATGGCAAAATAACTTTTTGTCCAAAAAAATTGTTAAAAAAAATTGTTCAAAATCATACTAGTTTGTTATGTGATGTTGTATTTTATACTATTTTGTTCAGGACACTAACATTTTAACAAATCAAACACATAACTGCCGTGATAGATGGAAAATAGCTTAAGCAAAATGTTTTTTTTTTCTTCAAAAGGAAACAAAAGTATTTTATAGAAACCAAAAAACTGCAATTACCAAACACATGTATGGAATTGAAAGCAACTTTGGTCCACCAACTTTGAGGAATTTCTCCATGTGCTCTAATTGGTACAAAGCTTTTTGGCCCTTTGCATCTAGGGCGGCAAAGTGGGTCCCGTGTCTATCATCGGTCTATCATGACGGTCTGTTTAATATGTCATTTTGAATAGGTTGAGTTGAGGTTTTGAGCTCATCCATTTAGTTGGTCGTCCTTATTTAACCAGATAAAAAAGCGAGTCTTGGTTGGTCGGGGTAAGTTAGCCCGTGGGCTTATAAAAAAATTTATTTTTATCGTACTAGTAATTGATAACAAATGACTTAATTTTAGTAGTTTATAATTAAATATCTAGGTGTTTCATTTAAATAACTAAGAAGAAGGTCGGGATTTAATTTGTTGCTAGAAATTTTAACCAATGGTAATTGATTAATTTAAAATTTTCATGTACGAGAGAAATTTAGTTTATATTTTTTTCATAGTATTTATTATAGATTTTTTTTTGAGAGGATTTATTATAGATTTAAAAAGTTTCAAAATGTGTATGCAAATAAAAAAATAACTAATACAATTAAATTTTTTTTAAGGAGTAATACAATTAAAATTTGAACTGTGATATAAAGAATCCAACTCTCAAGATAATTCTATATAAATACGGTGGTAGTTTATTACTAATATAATTAATCTCCTCTTATCAATATTTATAAATAGATTTGAGATCCTTTCTACTTGTTTTGTTAAAAAAATCATTTCTATTTTTAAAAAATATAGAGGATTACATTTATGAGAGAAAAAAAAGAGACATAAATTAGAGTGTTGAAAATCGTGGTTGAACTTAACATAACTTCACAAAAACCGGTTTGTAAGATGAGAATTACCTCCATTTATAAATTTATTGTCAAGTCATTTCATATCCGATGTAGGACTCTTAAAGAGAGATTCGTGAGTCATTGAAAAATGTATCTCACTATTATCTCATCTTTTGTCAACCCTTTCAAATTGAAGCTGTCATTTTCATGGAAATCATGATCACTACTTATTATATATATAAGAGCCTGTTAAACCCAACCACTCATCAATTCATATACCAACAATGAACACACGCATGACTTGTTCCAATCCTACTAGTAGTATCAATGTCACCACCAATGATCACAACACACCTTGTTCCAACAATAGTAATAGTTGTAGAAGTAATAATAAGATGTACAAAGGGGTGAGAAAGAGAAAATGGGGAAAATGGGTATCTGAAATTAGGCTTCCAAATAGTAGGGAGAGAATATGGTTAGGATCATATGACACACAAGAGAAAGCAGCTAGAGCATTTGATGCAGCTCTTTATTGTCTACGTGGTCCTCATGCAAGTTTCAATTTCCCTAACACACCTCTTAGCATCAATTTATATTTTCATCGTAGTGTTTGTCATAACTCCCTTTCCCCTCAAGAGATTCAAGAGATTGCTGCAAAATTTGCCAATGTATTACCAATTGAGCTTACTCAAGAAGAAGATCAACAAGTGCCTTCAGAATCACAAAATGATGTCAATTCCAATTCTTATTCATATCCTCTAGATAATGATATTGGTAATTTGAGGAGGATGGATTGGAGATTTGAGGATATGTTTGATGACTTGAATGGGGTTGCTAATTGCTCCAATTTTTATGGGCTACAAAATATGCAATATTCAACTCCACTTTTTGAAGAGGATAATGTGGACCAAATTGAATGTGAAGATACCTTTTCTAATCATTCAATCCTTTGGAATTGGAACTTTTGATTCACATGCATATATGATATACATAGTTGTTTTCAAATTTGTGTATTAAATAATACACCAATTTGTTTTCAATTAAAAAATACATTTTAATTTATCTCATTATCTCTACTATGTGTTTGGATTTTCTATGATGGCATGGTGCAACACGTAGTAGAGTCTTGAGATCAATCTCTTAAATCTTACAACTCTACATCATGTTCCACAATGCAACTGTTATATAGAAATTCAAATCCCTCAAACATTCTCTCTATCCCCCACCAACTTCAATCATTAATAAGTTGATGGCAGTGATGCCACAATCAACACATAAATTAATGAAAGAAATTTAGAGAAAGGAAATGTTAAACTCTTCTCTAAATCTATTACTAATTTTGGTGGGGAAAAAAATTATATAGTGATTGTTTTCCGTCTATGATTTTTGGTGGTAATAGCTAGGCTATGGCAGGATAATGTGTACATCACATCGACCATACTGTATAATAATGTTATTGAAAGTGGCCACGTTTTTATTGTGCCATCTCACTTCTAGTACTGTTGATTATAGTAGCACTAGGTCAGGCCAAAATAAGAAGGACAATGATTAGCATTTGCTAGCTAGCAATAGAATTCCTCTTAATTGATTATTCTTTCCTTTTGTAATACTACCTTCGTCCTTAATTATAGGACCATTTTGCTACGGGAATTAAGAAAGTGAATATTTGTATTAAAGTTGTTTGTAATCACTATTGTTTTTACAATTTTATCCTTCAGAGAGAGTTAGTTTATGTTTTCCACATGCTATTATCTGTTTATATGAAGGGAAACATTTAAGCAAAGATGAAATTATCTGTTTATATGATGGAAAAGTTTATGTTTTTCATAAGATGAAATTATCTGTTTGGAAAGCTTCCCTCCTCTCCATGGCAGGGAGGGTGCAGCTAGTTAGGTCTGTCATTTAGAGCATGCTAATTTACAACATTTCTCTCTACTATTGGCCTGTATATCTTTTCAAAGTTGAAAAACATATTAGAAACTTTATTTGGAGTGGGGATACAGACAAGAGGAAGATGGTAACAGTCTCTTGGAAGAAGCTTTGCAAACCTTATGCTCAGGGAGGGGTTAATCTTAGGTCCATTAAAATTTTAAATCAAGCTTTAAACCGTAAGCTTAGTTGGAATCTTCTAAATTCTCAGTCATCTTCTAAGCTTTTAAAAGATAGGGTCCTTAGAGGCAAGCATTCAATTCAACATCATATATTTTCCTCTATTTAGAGCAGCATTAAAGAAGAATTTCAAGTTATAAAAGACAACACAGTTTGGTTGCTCAGCAATGGAACATATATTAACTTTTGGAACGATAGTTGGTGTGGAGAACCTCTTTCTGGTAGATTGAACATCCCTCTTTTTATAAGTCAATCTCTCTTTGCATCTGTGAGTGATTTTATTCATAATGGTAATTGGCACCTCCCTCTTCAACTTGATCATATGTTCCCTCATCTCAGACATCTTGTTCATCAAGCCATCATCCCTAGTGAGCCTACTGAAGATAGATTGCTTTGGAAACATTCTCAGTTTGGAGATTTTCCTATGAGAGATACCTACTCCTTCAAGTTTCATCAATCTCAAGAGTTTAAATGGGCTAAATTGATTTGGAATGCAGATGTGCCCCCATCTAATACTCTTTTTGTTTGGAGGCTCATGCATCAGAAGGTTCCAAGTGATGAGAACCTCATGCTCAGAGGTTGCCAGCTTCCCTCTTTATGTAACCTTTGCCTCAAGAATGTGGAGTCTTATTTCCACATCTTCTTTGAATGCCCCTTTAATGTTAAAATTTGGTGATGGTTGGCTCATACTCTTAACTTAGTTCTGCAATTTACCAGTTTAGAAGATATGTGGAACATTTGTGATATTAATTGGTTCCCCCAATGCAAGGTAGTTATCATTTCTGCTCTTATCAACCTGCTAAACACAATTTGGTTTTCTAGGAATCAAGCGAGATATAACAACAAAATTATTCCTTGGCAATCTGCCATCTCTTTGATCATTGCTAACACTTACCTGTTAGGAAATAACATGTGCAAGGCTACCAACAACTCCATTAGGGATTTCACAATTATGAAACACTTTAAGGTTTCTACTCATCAACCTAGAGCTCCCATTATTAAAGAAATTCGCTGGCATCCTCCACTGCCAAATTGGAAAACGTGCAATATAGATGGGGCTTTTAATGGCAACCCTGGAATCTCTGCTTGTGGTGGCATTTTTAAAGGTCATCATGAAGTTGATTTGATGTGTTGTTTCTCGGAACCACTAGGTATTACCTCAGCTTATCATGCTGAGCTTTGTGGTGCAATGAGGGCTATAAAGATAGCTCACCAGAGAAATTGGTCCATTCTTTGGTTAGAAACTGATTCAGCTCTAGTGGTTTTGGCTTTTAAAAAGTCAAACCAAGTGCCTTGGTCACTTAGAAATCGTTGGAACAATGTTAGTTTACTCTTCAGGAAGATGGACTTTATAATCTCTCATATATATAGAGAAGGGAACAAAGTAGCTGACTCCTTTGCTAACTTAGGTCTCACTTTGGATGCTTTACAATTTTGGAATGTGGCTCCTGACAGTGTTAGAGTACATTTTGTGAATGATAGGATATGATATCCTAACTTTAGATTTGTGTATTTCCACTGGGAGTTTTGCCTTAGTCCCCTCCTTTGTAATTATTCCCTCATATGCTAATGCTCTCAATTAGTTTTTGTGGTGTTTTTGTTTATTGATGCATTTCCTTTACATTGCTCTTTTTTGCCGTTGTTTAGAAAAGTTTAATTGACGTGTTTTTTTTAAGTAATAAATTTCTTTAGATCGATTCACATACTAAGGTCATATGATATTGTTGTTTGTTAGTTTCTTTGTTTTTATTGTTTATTGATGCACTTCGTTTACAATGCTCTTTTTGCCGCTATTTAGAGAAGTTTAATTGACATTGCATGACTGATATAGCTTATTTTCAAGACAAGGCCATATTAACTTCAAAGAATTCAATTGTCAGACAAATAAATGATTATATGTTGGATTTGATTCCATGCGAAGCAAAAATGTATCTGAGTTATGATTCGTCGTTATCAACAAACCTGAATGACGATGCAATTGATGTTGTCCACACTCCTGAATTTCTCAACACAATTAATACACCTGGTCTTCCAAATCACAAACTCAGGTTAAAGGTTGGTGTTCCGGTGATGTTGTTAAGGAATATAGATCAAAGATCAGGATTATGCAATGGCACAAGACTAATCATAACTAGAATGGGTAAACTTGTGCCTGAAGGAAAGGTCATATTTCGAAGTAATATATGCAAGAAATTTTTTTATACTAAGTTTATCTTTACTCCTTCTGATGTCATGATACCTTTCAAATTTCAACGGAGACAGTTTCCGATAGTTGTTTCTTTTGCAATGACTATTAACAAAAGTCAAGGACAGTCTCTTAAGAAAGTTGAGATATATTGCCAAGTCATGTGTTTTCACATGGTCACTTATATATTGCAATATCAAGAGTTACCTCCAGAGATGGATTGAAGATGCTTACAACGGATGAAAATGTTCAAGATGCCAATGTGACTTCAAATGTAGTATATGAAGGTGAGAAAAACCACAAGAAGGGGGGTTGAATTGTGTTTTTGGAAACTTCTTCTTTTACGTTCTAGATAACTGTCCTCAAGTTCAGAGTCTGAAGTAGTTCAGAGTCTGAGTGAGTTCA
>Ga0315914_1010443_pt1 | contig 11543 bp, 11 predicted proteins | sample MpolenodulesMG_FD_203920 | JGI IMG/M metagenome (GOLD analysis project Ga0315914, IMG submission 203920) | Medicago polymorpha root nodule microbial communities from Los Angeles, California, United States - elongated nodules | ecosystem: Host-associated > Plants > Roots > Nodule | place: USA... | reverse complement strand
AAAAGATCAATGGTGAAGAATCAAAGCTTCAAGCAAGACAAGTTGATGTACCGGCTAGTTCTCAACGTCTCTCAAATCCTCTATAAATAGGGATAAAGACTTGAAGAAAAATAACATAACAAGACCATAAGACTAATACTCTCTGAGCTAAAACGATGCAAGTTATACACATCAACAACTTAGAGAATTCTTACAAAATTTCATATCTTAGAATTCTTAAGTGTCTAGAAAAACAGAGTCTGTTCTGTTCGTATTGTCTTGTGAATACCTCTGATTGTATATCAAGTATTCAAAACCTTTTTCAATTCTTTGTAATTGTTAAGAGAAGTCTCTTTCTTTTGTGATTGAGCAAAGAAGTCTCTTTCTTGTGTGATTGAGCAAAGGAGTCTCTTTCTTGTGTGATTGATCATAGAAGTCTCTTGGAGTTGTCCTTGAGCATTGAGAAGTCTCTTACTATGTGTTTGAGCAACTTGTAATCTGATATTACATTTTAGTGGAACTCTCCTTTGAAGTGCAAGGGGGACAGGACTACTTCTGGTTTGTGGAAGGAACCTGTATAATTGCTTGTGTTCTTTCTTTCTCTATTCTCTTACTTTTATCCGCTGCACTAAGACTCTGAACTCAAGTCAGACTCTGAACTATTTCAGACTCTGAATCTGGGAACAGTTTACAGAACGTAAGAAAGAAAAGTTTTTGAAAACACAATTCAATCCCCCCTTCTTGTGGTTTTTCTCACCTTCATGGTTGTCATAACTTTTGGCGGTAGAGTTGAAATGTATTTAAATGCATTTCCTCTAGTTTTATATTGCAGATAGGTTTAGGTATCAATAGCACTCAAATTTCTAAGATCTTCATTTAATTGGACTAATACATTATGTGTATGATACCAATCTCTTAAATCTTTTGCGGTATCTATACTACAATCTATATCTATATAATTCCTTGTCCTTGAAAAGGATTTTGTCAAGGCTCATAGTAATGAGGTGTTTTTTGAAATTTTTGTTTTGTGAATTCTTTTTCAAAGTCTGCAGGTCTTTTAGTTCCTGAAGTTTCAGCCTCTTCTATTTTTACACAATGAGGGTTTTCATTATTAGTTTCATTAGCTTCTTCTTCCGAGCTAAAGTCATAGATAATTTGATTATTATCTTCTGGTTTGTCATCAAAGGTTTCTTGACCTTTGCCACTAATATCTAAAGAAACCAAAAGTCTTTCTAGATTTTCTAGTTGCTTATTAAGGGCTTCTTCTGTATCATCCATCAAAAGAAACTAGATGGAGGTCTAATAGTTAATTGTTAGATTCAGAAGTTTCCTTAGGTTCAGAAACTTTTTCTTGAATTTTAATTATTTCTTGTGTTTTTTCTGGGATAACTATTTGTTTTCCCTTATCTAATTGAAATAACTCGTCTAGGGTTAAATATCTTTCTTTATTTTCTAAGAGTTTCAAAATACTTTCTTGAATTTCATCCATCCTTTAATGAAATTTTTTATAACACTAATTCATGATTATGTAAGCTAACATACAAGCTATATTGTTGAGTTGTGGATTTTCTGTATGAAAAAGGTGAGGATATCTATGTGTTTCATCTTCTTCATAACAGGCAAAATTTTCTTCATTAAAATTCCATGTTTCATGAGGTCTATACTTTTCTTCCTCAGACTGCGAAGTTTCTATATAGGACGTTTGTTTTTCTATCCTATATTTTAGATCAGAAAAGTCATCTAAAACCTTCTGTATTTTATTTGTTATACTTCCTTCAATCATTTTGCTAAAATATATTTATAATTTTAGATTATAGGTTTATTTTTAAATTTATCTAGGTAGTTTTTGAAGTCTTTCTTTAAGAGTTTTGGCTAACTCTATGTATTCTGAAAAAAGTTGGTAATCAAAATCCACTTTTAAAAAGTAGTGAGCTGATTCTTCACACCATCTAATTTGTGCTTTTACTAAAACTAATTTGTTGGTAATTAGGATGTAAAATAAAAGGAGAAGGAATAATTCTTCCTATAGGATTTCTAATCCAATTCATGATTTCTTATTTTTTATTATTTTTGACTTTTTAAGCCGCCTTTCTGTAAAAACTGATTTAGAAAGTTTTGACTTCATTGGTGAAGTCATTTTGAGTGACTGCACCAGATAATTTGCCTCTTTTCTATCTATATATATCCATGCACTCAACTATATCTCTCTACAAAATAAGGGTAGCTACTCCCTCAATATTCCCTCACTTTTGCTCCACTCTCCCTCTTGTATTTGCATTCTCTCTCTATCTCATTAACTCCTCCTTTTCCATTTGTGAACAAAATATTACACATTGTCTTAATTATTGTGTATTAATTATCATCTTTGTTTATCTTCTGTTTGTAGGTTGTCAAAATTATAAGTAACCAAACACGATCATCTGCTCGTTCTTCTAAACTTATGAGTATGCAAGCAGGCTCATCTGATTCTTCTAGGTAATGGATCAAACATTAAATTTTTTAATATATTTACTAGCTATATATACAGTACTTAATAGTTATGCATATCTCATGTAAACCATATATATAATTATTCTTAACTAAACCATTTTTTTAGGAAACTGCACCATCCTATATCACTAATTATGGCATATCAGTTATAATTATTTGAATGAGCAGTAGCTATTTTTTATTTTTTTTAAAGAGCAAAAGAAGTAATGTTATTAAACGAAGAGCACATGGTGTGCAATCAAACTAGTACAACATACAACTTAAACACACAACAATTAAGCACACAACACACCACATGCATACACAGCAATTGAACAATTCCCACCCAAAGAACACCTCTGACAGTACTGGAACGAAAGCTCCAAAAGATGATGCCAATACTGAACCAAATTATTTGTATTATCTACCACTAAATTGCATGACAATTGTAATCATTTGCATTTATCCATTTTCTATTTTATTTGCGAATCTTACTTTTTTATTAACAATCAAATTCATTTGTGCAGCAGTGAAAATATAAAACGAGCCTTTATTATCGGTTTAAAATACAGAGACCCACAAATGCAATATTCTCACAATGATTGCATCAAGTTTAGGGACATTTTGATTAATCAGTTTGATTTTGCTAACGAGAACATAACTCTTTGGTTAGACAAAAACAACGATGGACCTGGTGTATATATTAATTCTGCAAATATAAGGTTCGAGTTACAAGCTTTAATCAACATCTCAAAACCTGGGGATACATTGGTGTTCTTTTTTAGCGGACATGGCAGAAAGCACCATTTATCTCCCAGATTAAATTCTCTTCTTTTAGCTAATGGAAAGTTTCTATTGGGTAACTTCTCCAACACATTTTAATCTCAAATCAATGCATATACATCAATTTTATTTAATTAATTTTGATTTGACTTGTGAAGCTAATCAATTAAAAGATGATCTGAACAAAATACAAGCTGGATGCAAAGCAACGTTTATTATTGATGCTTGCTATGGAGGCGGATTTCCTGAATTGAACCAAAACAAGATTGTTGTTTACGCTGCATCAAAGTCCACTGAAGAAGCCGTTGGAGGAGATTTGGGATCAGTGTTTTGTAACGCTTTTACAGAGTTTATTATGGCTGACCCTGGGGTGCATAATATTGAATTGATAACTCAGATACAAGCAAGATTGAAGGATAATGGAGCCTTGCAGACGCCCATGCTTGTCTGTACTCTGGAGAAAGAAACCACTAGTATTTTCGAATAGAGTAGGAGAATGTTGGCATTGGTGAGTTGGTGATAGTTTTCTCAGTGATGATATTTGGTAGTTATCCTTTTAGCGGTTTATTTGTGGTGTTTTTCATGGTGTTTCACTATCATGAATTTCTATGTATTGTAGGGTCTTGTTTGTGTACTAAATAAGGTTGTGTTTGTGTACTAGCCAAGGTGGACCCCACTTAGTGGGGGATAGGACTTACTTGTTGTTGTCTGTACTGATTTAGGTCTTGTTTATGCGTACCAAATAATTAAGGTCTTGTTTGTGTATCGTCTGTGTCCTAATTAAGGTCTTGTTTCTGCGTATTAAATTTAGCTAGTTGTGCAATCGTGAAGATGACATTATAATAATTTCTATATAACCATGAGATTATCAAAAGGCTAATCTGATGCCATATTCTATTATTGGGAGTTAAATTGATGTATATAGTCACTTATTTGAACTCATGATCTAATCACACGTTGCATCTTTTTCTTTTTTTACCCGGAGAATCGGACATGAGCTTCAACTTGTGCATCTTTAGACATGTTTCACATAGGTAAATTATCAGAATAAAACGAAATGGAATGTAAAGTAAATTAGTGATGAAAGAGAGAAGATACAAAAGTCATATATTTATATAATTGTTGGTGCTTTGTCTATCACATAAAAGTCATAAATTTATATAATTTATATAACATTAGTTACATATTGGCCAGAAAAATTGGTGTTACATAATTGACCACAGAAAATACGTCCGTGTAATATCGACAAAAAAAGGATGAATACCAACAACAAAGTGTCATAGACTATCTAGCTACCTTGTGAAAAAATTAAATCATCTTCATCCTCTCCAATATTCATCCTCTCCAATAACTTTAAATTCTTCTTTTACTTTTTCCGGAGTGGGAGTGTCACGATAAATTTGATTGATGCAATTTTTTTCTTATGTTGGAGATTGTATTTTGCAGGAGAAAGCACATAATGATTTCTGCTTATTTGATAGGTAAAGATGCCTACTTAATATTCCCATGGTTTATTGTGTTTTATATTTTGGTTGGTTTTCGTATTAATTGACTATGATATGATTCCTCATGCCTTTACAAAATACAATCTAAGACAAAGCAATGACTTACCTAGTTAAGGACATTTCTCATAGGTTACTTAGACTTATCAAATGGGGTTTCTTTATCATGCCAAGTTATTGTGACTTGAGTCCCTTCTCTTATTTTTCGCACTGTGATCAGTGTTTGCTCTAAAAAGACCGATGCTATTTTGCTTTAGGTGCAATTTATAATTTATTCTTGAAGAAAAGTCTAATTCCTGAAACTCATAAATTGCTATATCATGCTCTGAAAGATGCAGCAATTCATTTTCTAGACCCTGTAGCATTAAAATAATCACATTTTTTTTTTGTGAACAGCATGTTCTTACACCCATAGTTTAAAAAATCATACTAGTAATCGACTCGGGCAAGACATTTGAGTCGTTGGTCCAACCATTGAATCATTAGTTGAACTATTTGACTGAATCAAATTTAATTGGATAACTCGGACAAGTGACCCGGTCTCTATATCAAATATGTATGTGTATTAAACTTAATTAAATCGGACAGTTCAGTCTGTAAAAATGTTATGACACTTAAAAATTTCATAAATTTCACCAAACAATTTCAAACACAGTTAAATAAGCTCTAAAAGTATATATGTATGTTAATAAAGGCGCAATTAAATCTAAAATTTGTATCATATAATTTTATCAAAATATATTTTCATATTATATCTTACTTTTTAAATAAAAGAAGGGAAATGTTTTTTATCCCGAAAAACGGCTTCATGAAACACAACGAATACATATAATTGGTTATTATACTCACATGCCTCCCCTGATTTCCGCTAGTCAACTGCCTTCAATTTTGACTAGCCTATAAAAGGGGAACACATGTATATATGTCGGGACAGTTCGGGATACAAAGCACTCGCTGGATATAACAGTACGCATAAAAGAATATATATTTTGAGTCATCCAACTTTGCTATTTACCACGAACCATTTTCAACAAGAATCACTGTAATATCCCACTCGTCAAGATTGGAATTATATCAGTCGAAGGTGTGCCAGAGAACAATGTTCATGAGATTCACTACGACGAGGGATGTTTTACGAGGCAGTGTCAGTTAAGCATGGGTTAATCATCAGTGTCAGTATAAACACGATTAAGACCAAGGGCATTTCAGTATTTTCACACAAGGAGTATAAAAGCATGTTTGGTCACAAAGTATTCATTTGGCATTGTTCTTTCTCTCTCTAAACTTCACAAGAATGGAATTCTCTCCTCCCTCTCTCTAGAATGTTGCCCCCTCCCTTCTCTAATCCATCTATCATTCTAAGTTTTGTGCAAATGGTGAACAAGCATGGATCATGGCAACTTCATGAGCAAGAAACAATCGAAAGAGTTGGAATGGTATTGCATTGAAGTGTGTATTTGAGGAACTTGAAGCTAGGGTTTGCATTGAAGGAAAGATAGAAGTTGGAGCTTTGAGTTGTGATTGTTGCAGAAATCATCTAGGTGAGTTCTTAGATGTGTAACCTTCCTTTGGTTTGAGTAATTCTAGTAAGAAAACCATAGATTTGTGCTAAGTTAGAATGCCATGATTTTAGTACCCAAATGCCAATCTTGTTGTTTATATGTTAAAATTGCCATGCAAGATGATTTCTAATGTTTATATAAGTTGCTGGATGCATATGATGCATTGTAGGATTAAATTGGATGAGGTTTAGGTCAAAAATGCAAAATCTGCACTACAGACCCGAAGAAACTCGCTATTAGCTAAATATTTCGTTAATAGCGAAATTCCCTAGATGAAACTCGCCAATGGCGAAATGGTTTTGTCCTTGCCAACTTCTCATTTGCTTGTTGGCTCATGTTGGGGCTGGTAGTGCAGTCCGAGGCTTTTCTTGCGATGATTTCCAACTTTATAACCCCTAAACAATATCAAAGCAATGCACATTACATCGAGCGATTCTTGAAGTGAGAATAATGGCCAATATTAACATATACATCAAGAATGGTATAAGAGTGTTTAAGTATGTTTGTTCGGGTAGCGATAAACTGAGAATGGGGAAAACATAGAGCCTCGACGCAGACCGTCGAGAACTAGAATGTTAGCACGAACCCTAGGTATGTCAAGTCATGAATTGATTAAGAATAACAAGCAAGTACTAAGATAAGTTATCATGTATGATCAAGACTTTAAGCAAGATGTAAATGTCGTGTCTCTTGCTATCCACGCCAGGGGGATACAAGAGGTTCACGTCAGGGGAACGAGACATGCTCCGCAAGGTAGGCCCGTACGACACTAAGGGAGTCTGATGTACCTTAGCTAGGTTTTCATCGGTCAAGTAAGGGATTGTACTCGAGGTTACTCCACTCCATGCACTCCGTAAAACGAACTAAGATAACTATGTTTGTTCAACGTTAACCTCTAACTTAATATGAATAAATCATGCATTAAGATTATGATAGGTTATGTTATGATAAGAATATGTACAAGCTCATGCAATAGAACAAGACTATGAAGATACATTGTCGACGGTCTTAGTAACTACCCGATCGTCCAGTTTAGGAACATGTCATGAATGGCTTATGTTTAGGCCTTGATGCGTTTATCGTATCTCAACATAGCGGTCCTAGGTTCCCTTGACTGCCATGACATGTAGAGTAAGACAAGACTTATGATTTATGATACGAAGAACCTTATGACGGCCCTAGTATGCACGACCGTCTCGGTATGCATGTTCCACACACGTATAATCAACTGAATGGTTGTATTGTAGACACGTGGTGACCATAGGTTTTTTCCTGAGGTTACCTATGGCCTAGGGTTAAGTAGAACTCAATGAGACATTATGTCTCATCCCAATCCTTATTTGTTTCAGATCAGCAGGTTAATTAGCAGAATGTAGCAAGCTTGTGGCCTGATGGATACTCAGCAAGGACTCATTCGTACCCGCTGTAGGATAATCTTATGGATTCAAGAGCGTTTACTATACGTTGGATAGATAGTGTTGTATTGTTGATTGTACGAACGCGTATTGTTGTATATGATATTCATTCGAAGTATTCATGTTGTAAATTTTAATGTATCCTTTACTAAAGATAATGCTCATGCTAAACTTTCTAGATACGTTTAGTGTGGGCGTTACATTTGGTATCAAAGCAGGTCGATTCAGATCGTGCCATGGGTCATTAAATTTCAACTAAGGTAGTGGGACCATTGGGTTCTAGGTAAATGTTCTAATTGTTGTTGTTAGTTGATCCTGATCAACTCAATTTAGAACTCGACGATTAGAACGGATGCCTGAGAGCTGAATAGGACCCAGGACGAACGAAGTAAGTTTTAGAGATGAACTAGAAGGTGGGAACTCGGAGAAAGTAATAGTAAGAATCTATCGTACCAGAATGTGGTCGGTGAACTAAGCAGTCGAAGTTTGATTCCTCTGGGAACACAAAGTAATGTTAAGAGTAAGATGGAGTGCTCTGACAACGTTGGGTGAGTTGTTAATGATACTTCGTATACGCGAAAGTGAAGGATTTGGAAATATCTAAGTTTGACCTAAAGTTTCGGTAAGAGTTATTGTTGGAACGGGATTATGATGTAGAAAGGAATTGTATTCTGGAAAGTAAGTTCAGGGTACCGGATAAAGAGAGATTTGGAATGGAGAAGTCGGCGTACGTTGACGAAATCAGTAAGCTCTCAGGGACAGTGGTATGAGAATGAAACCAAATACTTGTATGCTCAGAGTGGACAAGGTTCTAACATTTGGAATGTTGAGTGAGTCGGTAGAGAAACAAGTTAAGCCATTCGTAGCGGACATAGTTAAGGTTTTATGTGAAAGTTTATGTTAAGTGTTATCACGATTAAGACATTAGTTTCCGATGTCCCATGAATTGTATCGGTCGATGTTAGTGCTTGCCATGCAAATGTTATGAACTGTTTTATGATGTTCTGGATGAATAATGTGAATTAGATCGCTTGAAAAACAAGATTTTTATGTAAAATACGTTTTCTGGAAAAACTGGGCTGAAGAAACTCGCTAATAGCCAAAATTTCACCATTAGCGAAATTGCCCCAGCATCATTTTGTTGGAACAAAATGTGTTTAACATTACCCTGTTGAGTTTTGATGATAACAAGGTATTAAAAATTGTCAATTGGATATGCAAATATTTGTTAAAGTATGCAGGACCATAGACAAAAATTTAGTGTCTCTTTAAAGCATAGGTTCTGAAAGAACAAATGAGAGCAATGGAATCAACAAGAAGGAAGCTTGAAGCATTTGAAGAAAAGAGGTTCTGAAGACAAGTGCTCCTGAAGTGCTGACGTCATCAGAAGCACCTCATCAGAAGCAAGATCACCAGAAGTAGTTTTCATCAGAAGATCTGAAGATCATCAGAAGCTGAGAGAATTAAAGCTTCAAAGGCTGTTCAAATGATTTAATCACTCCAAGCATTGTAGAGAGAATCTCATTTAACTGTTGTTAAGAGAATCTTCAGGTATCTGAAAGGAACAACAAATCTTGGACTCCTCTACAGGAAATCCTTAGATTATAAGTTGGTTGGATTATGTGATGCTAAGTATGCTGGTGATAGGATTGAAAGAAAATCAACCAGTGAAAACTGGTAGTTTCTTGGTGAGAATCTGATATCTTGGGCTAGCAAAAGACAAGCAACTATTGCTATGTCTACAGCAGAAGCAGAATACATCTCAGCTGCAAGTTGTTGTACACAACTACTTTGAATGAAACATCAGTTGGAAGATCATCAGATTAATGCTAACAGTATTCCCATTTATTGTGATAATATTGCTGCTATTTGTTTGTCAAAGAATCCAATTCTACATTCAAGGGTAAAGCATATTGAAATCAAACACCACTTTATTAGAGATTATGTTCAAAAAGGAATTTTAGATATACAATTCATGGATACTGAACATCAATGGGCTGATATATTTAATAAGCCTTTAACTGTGGAAAGATTTGATTTTATAAAGAAAAATTTGAACATGCACTTTGTCTTTGATTAAATTTGCTTGCCTCTGAATAGGAAGTTAGGTTCTGAAGTTGTTCAGAAGCTATAGTTCATCAGAAGCTCTTGACTGAGATTCTGAGGAAAATGTGCTTCTGAAGATGACGTCAGCACCTTAACTTCAGTAGCTGGACTCTTTGGTCCTGAATAGCAGAGTTAGTGGAAACGTTGGCAGTTACTCTGAGAACTTCTGACGTGGCTTAAGTGTTGGAACAAAGGGTGTTTCAAGTGTCACCTATTGAGTTTTGACAATAACAAGGTATTAAAAATCATCAATTGGATATGCTAAACAATTTGTTCAAGTGTACAAGATCCATAATCAAAGTTCTATTCATAAAGATTCTGATTGAACAAGTTAAAGAGCAAAGGAATTTTATTTGAAGCTAAGAGCATCTGAAAGAATGCATCTGACGAAATGCGTCTAAAGAACTGCGTCTGAAGAAACGGGTCTGAAGAAGAGCTCCTAAAGACACGTCATCAGAAGCAAGGTCATCAGAAGCAATGGTCATCAGAAGCAATGGTCATCAGAAGCATATCTCGCCAGAAGCTACTTCACCAGAGTTAACAAAAGACAATGTACGAAGTGTACGGCCACGAACTCTGCAACCACCATCTCTTCAATCTTTGTCTCTACAACAAGACAAAGATAACAGTAACATTGCTGTAGACGTTGTTCCTTTAGTAATGGAATGGATTTGAAATTAGTTCTTCATAGGACAACTATCAAATCAGGCAAAAGATCAAGGGTGAAGAATCAAAGCTTCAATTCAAGACAAGTTGATATAACGGCTAAATTCTCAACGTCTCTCAAATCCTCTATAAATAGGGATGAAGACTTAGAGAACAACAGAAAATACACACACGCATATACAAGGCTAATACTCTGTGCAAAACGTCGTAAACAAACATCAACAACTTAGAGAATTCTTTCAATTGTTTATATCTTAGAATTCTTAAATTTATGTTGATGATATTATTTTTGGTTCAACTAATGCATCTCTTTCCAAGGAATTTTCTAAGTTAATGCAGGAAGAATTTGAAATGAGCATGATGGGAGAATTGAAATTCTTTTTGGGAATTCAACTCAACCAATGCAAAGATGGAGTGTATGTTCATCAATCCAAATATTCCAAGGAGCTTCTGAAGAAGTTCAAGCTTGAAGATTGTAAAGAGATGAACACACCAATGCATCCTACCTGCACTCTGAGCAAAGAAGATCAAGGATCCAAGGTTGACCAGAAGCTGTACCGAGGTATGATAGGTTCTCTGTTATATCTCACTGCATCCAGACCTGATATTTTGTTCAGTGTATGCTTGTGTGCAAGGTTTCAATCAGATCCAAGAGAAACCCACTTAACTGTTGTTAAGAGGATCTTTAGATATCTGAAGGGAACAACTAATCTTGGACTTCTGTATAAGAAATCTTCAGATTTCAAGCTAGTTGGATTCTGTGATGCTGACTATGCTGGTGATAGGATTGAAAGAAAATCAACCAGTGGAAATTGTCAATTCCTTGGTGAGAATATGATATCCTGGGCTAGTAAAAGACAAGAAACTATTGCTTTGTACACAACTACTCTAGATGAAACATCAGTTAGAAGACTATCAAATAACTGAAAACTGTATTCCCATATATTGTGATAATACAGCTACTATCTGTTTGTTAAAGAATCCTATTCTTCATTCTAGAGCCAAGCACATTGAAATTAAACATCATTTTATCAGAGACTATGTTCAAAAAGGAGTTTTAG
>Ga0315914_1010440_pt1 | contig 11544 bp, 3 predicted proteins | sample MpolenodulesMG_FD_203920 | JGI IMG/M metagenome (GOLD analysis project Ga0315914, IMG submission 203920) | Medicago polymorpha root nodule microbial communities from Los Angeles, California, United States - elongated nodules | ecosystem: Host-associated > Plants > Roots > Nodule | place: USA... | reverse complement strand
AATTATTTTTTTTCACGTTGTATTGGTCCTGCAACTATGTTTGAATATGAATTTTAAGTATATCCGTCATTTTCATGTGAGTTCTTAGTCTTAAATTTATGTTATGCACCAAAAGAAAATCATATATTTGAAAATCCATATGCAAACATGTGAAAAATACCAAAATGACATGAAAAGGGGATAAAAGACCAAATTATTAATTAAGTTAAGAGACAACAAAAATAACTTTGTCTATAATATATTTAATAATTTTTAATAATTTATTCAATAGTTATATTTCCCATAAAAAAAGTCAATAGTGATATTTCTTCTTACATATTTAATACTTTTGGATGTATTTATTTATTTATTAATTAATTTATGTTTGACTCGTATTATTTATGTTAAAATTGTTGACTAAGACTAAATCATTTTTATAGTTTTTACATGAATGATTACTTTTGGGGAAAAAGTAAGTAAAAAATTGAAAGATTTAAAAAAGTGTTAAATATTTATAAAAAAAATCATAAGTTTACGACAAGTTTAATATTAAAGAAACTTAATGCAATGTTAGTCCATATATTTTACCAAAAACACGATTTTGGTCTCCCTATTTCAAAATCCTGATTTTTGGTCCTCAAATCCACAAATTTTCAATTTTGATCTAAACCCAAATTCTTAGCCTGAAAATTGGTGATTCTTTTATCCAAAAAGTGAAAAGTGATAATTTTTGGTTTTAAAAGTGAAAATTGGGGTCGAATTTTACCAATTTGGATGCAAAGTTTATTGCTTTTAGGGTTAAAAATTTGTGTTGTACTCAAAATTGCGACAATGTTTGAAATTAGAGGATAAAAAAATCCAGATTTTAGGTGGGTTCTAAAATCTTATTTCGGGTAAAATAAGGGATCAAAAGTGTATTTAAGACCAGAAAAAAGAGATAATAAAAGTAATTTTAAAATCCAATTTTTAAAACTTTTTCAACATTTTCTAAAAAAAAAACTTTTTCAACATATTCATAATTAAAATTATAAATCAAATAATTTAAAAATATTTCCAACTGTTAAACAAAGAATATTTTTTTGAAAGGGTAAAGATACATATATTGTCATCCCCTAAAAAAACAATATACTAAAATATTCCTAAAAAATATTAAGATATAATATTTTTTTGATAATCATATATTTTTCATTTGTATTTTAGAATTTGATATGATAATGGTCATTGTATACAGTTTTAGGTCAATTAATTTTTTTTAAAAAAGTAATTAATTCGTGTGCGTTTACCATGTTGAAAACTCTTTAAAAAAAATATCAGCTACCAATTTGCCCAATTGAAAAATATTTTAAAAAATCAGCTACCGATTTGCTTACCAATTGAAAAATCTTTTAAAAAGTATCATCTACCAAAATCGTTTTTCATTTGAATAAATTTTTATTTATTTTCTTGTTTTAGAATATTATCATTGAAGAAAAATGTATAAAGACCAAATGAAAACTCCTACTATTTTTTTTAATTATAAGGGTGACTCTTTCAAAAAAAAAAAAAACTATAACAAATATGATATTCATATTTGATTGACGTGGTTTTATTAACTCACAAATTCAAGAACGTTTATTAGTCAAAAAAAAATTCAAGATGTTTAGCCATAGTTTTAAAACTCGGCTCGGTCATTGACTCGACAGGGGTACTGGGTCATTGGGTTAATGGTCGAACCACTGAGTCATTGGTTGAACCGCATGACTGAACCGGATTAAACCGAATAACTCGGTTAGATAACCCGGCTTGTTCAAAAAGATAACTCGGCTTAGGATTAAATTTTTATAAGTATTTAATTAGTTAAATCGGGTGGAACCGATAACTCGGCTACTTAAAAACTATAATTTATATATTAATACTTGTATAACTATTTATTTTTTTAAAGAGTATAGCTATATATTGTTGACAAGAAATATATTTTGTTTTGCATATCTATTAATATTAAAATAATATGTAAATTTTCTCACTATAAAAAAAATAACACGTAGATTTTCTAAAGAAAAATAATATGTGTATTTTTTTTGGGAGCGATGATATGTATATTTCTTTTTAAAGAAGATTTGTATATTTATTATACACTAGTGTAATTTAATAATGATGCGTTGTTTTTGAACAAAGAAAACAATTTGTTCTTTTCTTGAACAAATGAAGACATAAGCATGTTGTTGTTGCAACGGTAAACTTTTCATTGATTCACTTTTGTGAGCACCGTTCGATTCCTGCAAGTTCCAATTTTTTCAAATTTGGATATTTTCTAATAAATCAAAAGTCAAATCAGTTGAAGAATAAAGAACAGCGTAATTAATTAGCATTAACGTCCATAATAGCGCATTAATCATCGTGCATAATCACTAATTATGATTGTAAATATTTAAAAAAAATATTAAACCGGATTGACCCGAAAACCGGCCGAGTCACCGGTTTTTAACGAGTTTCACCGGTTTGTACCGGTTTAATTACATGTCCGATCTGACATATGACTCGAACCGGCATACCTACCGGTTCCCGGTCGGACCGGTTCGACCGGCCGGTCCGAGCCGGGTTTTAAAACTATGCCCCATATATAGTAAAGACTCATAAGATAGTTTAGTGGGTGCCTTTTTTAATTATATATATTTCTTATTACTTATTTCTTATGATTGAGTATGATATATTGTTGTTAATCTTTTAGTTTTTGAGACTCTGATAATTTAAAGTTCAGTTAAGAGATAAATAAAATCTAGTTAAAAACTGCTCCGTGCAGAAATTATATCCAGATTCTCCTGAAAAATTCATTCGTGATGGAACTCATTAACCCTTTGATCCGACTGACTTGTTTGTTGAGTTTGGTACATTGATGTAATGAAGTTCTATTTATCATATTGAATATTTATTTTTGGTAATATTATATTGAATATTATAGTTTTTGAAAAATTATTGATTAATATTTTTTTTGAGGGAATTGATTAATATTTTTATGAAACGATATTTTGAGAAAATATAATATTTTTTGACAAAATTGATGGATACATCTTTTAAAAATATAAAAATAATTGTTTTTGTGAGCTTAACTTGGTTGACATAGATATTGTTTAAAGAGTTGTGTTATTTGAACAATCATTTGATTGACAACTTTTGAGATAACCATAATTTTACAAAGAAAAAGAGGTATTGACACAAAAACCAAATAAATAGAGAGAGAAAGTAAAGACATAATATAAGTATGAGAAAAAAATCGTCACAAAAGTTGTCAAAAAGTGGTTGTACAAATATCATTTCACTTGTTTAAATACCTCATTTATTCACCTTAAAAAGATGAATTTCTAACCACTAAACTACCTGATAAAAAAATAAAAGAAAATAAAAAAAACTAATATTCTTAAGTAATAAGTACTCTCTCCGTTCCAAAATGTAAGGGAAAAAAACTCACTTTCTTTGTTCCAAAATGTAAGAAAAAAAAGAAAACTTTTAATCTATTTAATCTTGTTTTTTTTTAAAAAAAAAATCATCTTTTCGAAGAAAAACTTTTGCTTATTCTCATGAAGTTATGCAAATTATATTTAATTTTCTCTCTCTTCCATTTTCTTCATACCTAATAGCAAATGAAAATTGATTTTACATCTTCCAATTAAACTTATTCCAAAGAAAACACAAAAAACTATACTCCAAATTACTATGTTTTAGTTTTCTTAATAAGTATAAGTGTGAATTGAGTTTTTTGACTTGCAATTTGGGAGAAGGAAGCATATATTTTTGTGTATGTTCAAATCCACATTATTGAATAGAGGAGTGTTATGAAGATTCTCTTTCTAATCATCTCTCTAATACTCATTCTTTTATCGGATGAAATCCACGTGAATACCAGACGTTGAAAATGAATCATTCATAAAGTGGTGAGATCCACATAGTTTCATCTAATAGAAAAGTAAGTGTTAGATAGTGATAAAAAAATAATGTTTTTAACATTTCTCTTATCAAAGATATTACATGTATTTTACAAAAAAACACTCCACCAGTTACTAATTATAAACCTCCAACGAAAAAATTGTCTCTATATATAAACTCTATTAAATTTTACAAATATAACCTTAATTTATAGAGTAATGATATTTGAACCAATTGTGACAACTTTTGTTACAACTTCTTTTTTCTCACTTTTCATTAGTAAAAAACAATAGAGAGAGAAAAAGAAAGAGATAGAATACAAACATAATGTGAGTATGAAAGAGAAAATTGTCAAGGAGTTGTCACAAAGTGGTTGTACAAATATCATTTCTCTAATTTATACTATCAATTTATATTGGAAAATGAAAAAAAGTAAAACTATACACAGATGATAGTAATAATAGTAATATGTACAACTACAACGTATATACATTTATTATCCAAGACAAAAAATACTATTTATATAAAAGTAGAGAGTTTTCACACTGTTACCTTTCTTTGCAAGAGAGGTCTTGTCAAATTGCCTAAAACATGCTACTGTTTTAATGCCAACTTAGCCTTTGCAGAGTAACCATTTTTCCAAAACAAATTAATAATTCATCCTTGTAAGTTCAGTTTCAACTTTCAACTACATTACTTCGTTACAAAAAAAGTTTCAAGTACATTACAGAACTCAACATTTTAAGGAACAGTCTCATACATACCTATGCTATGATGCAACAATCAGTACAAGATACCATCATGGAGATGGAAGTGAGAGAAGATTTCATGCTTTCACCTGCTGGTGACAGTGATCCAACTCTCAGAACTGCTCATTTTCTCAAGCCTGTTGCAAACTCTATTGATGAACAATCTATTGAGTTTAATCCATTTTCATCATCTTCTGCTTTTGATGCAAAAGAGTGTCCTTTGAAAATCCATTTCAATGGATGGCGCCAACAACAAGAGAAATGGTTTAGTTGGGTTGATGAACTTAAACCAAAGTATAAATCTGTGTGGAAGAAAGCTAGAATCTTTGATGCTATCATGAGCACCAAGTGTCACATACTGAAAAATCTAGACTTGCTATATGGGGTTGTTGAGAAATGGTGTTGTGAGACAAACACCTATGTTTTTCCATTTGGTGAAGCAACCATCACTTTAGAGGATGTTATGGTTTTGGGGGGTTACCCTGTCATTGGTGATCCTGTTTTCATCAAAGTAAAAGACCAAGAAATGAAGGAGATTGAAGAGAAGCTCATCCTTGCAAGACAACAACTTTATAAGAGTAAACAAGGTAAGCCTAGAACATCAATATGGATGGATCTTTTTATTGACAAAGGTAGTGAAATTGAACATGAAGCATTTCTTGCTACTTGGTTGTCCCTTTTTGTTTTTCCTCATAAAGATTTGGTCAAAAGTTCTTTGTTTCCTATTGCTATTCATCTGGCTAGAGGGATTCCTATTGCTTTGGCACCGGCTGTTTTGGCTAGCATATATAAGGATTTAACTTTGTTTAAGAAAACAATAGTTAGTTTGTCAAAATGCCCTCTTGGTGGTGATAGGTATCCTTTAGAATTTACTCTTCAATCGCCCTTTTACTTGGTTCAAATTTGGGTGTGGGAGAGGTTCAAAAATTTACAGCCACAACCCATGTTGATCAAGCATGGAGAACCTTTTTTGTTTAGGTGGCATAAGGTTAAGGCCTTGAAAATTGACAACGTTAATTTGGCCTTAGACTCGGCTATGGATGACTTTCTTTGGCGTCCATATGTTCGATATTCTGATAAGTATGTAATGTTTTATCCAAATGATGAAATTTTGGTACCATTTAAGAAGGATTTGGATACACAAGTTCTCTCATTTGTTGTATGCCTTAGAGTTTCCAAGCTTGTTGGATTTGAGTCTGTAGAACAATATCTTCCACATAGAGTTGCCATGCAATTTGGAATTGATCAAGATGTTCCAGGTTATGTGGCTAGGTTCAATGAGACTAAATACATTGCTTGGAAAAACTACTGCAGGCCAATATCTGATAAAAATTTATATTTTCCACCAAGATTATTTGAGGCGGATGTTACCACGCGTTATGCAAGGTGGTGGAAGCAACTGGTATTGCATCACGGCGATTTTGAAAAGAAAATTGTAGGCCGAAAGAGAAGTTCAAGGAAAAATAGACCTTGTGTAGAAAATTTTAACAGAAGTGGTATTGAAGTTTGTGATGATGGCTCAAAAGCGAAAACTAGGAAGGTTGATGAACTTTATGTTGATGTTCCTTATGAAAATTCTGTCCATGATTGTTTCAGAGCTGATCAAAATATCGATGTCGATGGTTCTTCAAGTCTTTCTCCAAAACATAACACTCTTGTTCCTTCCATATCTGTTGAGGATTGTCAGCATGTGTTGGAAGAGTACTACTGTGGTGGCATAATCCATAAGGGTAAGCATTTAGAGAAAAATTTGAAAGATGCAGATGGGAGAAACAAAGTCTGTTTATCTGACACTCAGGTTGAAAGTTGTAGCTATGCTATCAGAAATGAAGTCTCTTTGTCTAATTATGAATTTGGTGATTTTATATCATCAAATGTGGATGGTGAAATAGCTGGATGCTGTGATGAAGATGAAATCAAGAGTCCATTTTATGAGAGAAAGGAAGTCAATGACATCAATGGGGAAAATGTTGAGCCTTTTACACTAGACATGGAAATTGATCTTGAAAACAGGATTGAGAAACTTGAAAGAGTGGTTTCTAAGCTTAAAGAAGCAAGATTTGGCCAAAAGGTTGAAAATGTTTGATCTAACAAAGTTTTTTTGCTGGTATAGCATCAACTTCATATTTCTAGTTATGTGTAATAGTTTACAATAATTTGATTGCTATTAGTTCCCTTTTCTTGTGCAGCCTATGCTAATTGCTAGTTGCTTTCAATTGTAGCAATTAGTAGTAGTTGATCAATATGAAGGTACTAAACTTAGGATTATATTATAGATCATTTAAATATCAAAGTGAATGAAGCAAATTATGGATTTGTAGTGAAGAAGAACATGTGCATTATAAAGTATTTCACTTTCCTGTTAGTGAAATTAAAGACTAGTTCTTCTTTGAAGGTGATGAAAATTGATGGTGAGTCAAGCTGCAGTAGTTTTTAATGAAATCTTTTGAACATGTGTAGATTCAAAAAGTTTATCATTATTAATTTAAACTTCTCTGTTGCTGCAATCCTTGATATTTGATACTTAGTAGAAGTCTATGAATCCTCTAATATTTAAATTGATCTGCTTTGTTCAACCAATGATTAGATGACATTGTTTCTAATAATTTTAATATGTGACATTGTTGGCTATTATCATTAAACAATATAATTCATTACCATGTGGCTATTATATCTAGTGACAATCTTGAATCACAGGATTGGAACGAATTAAATGAATTGTAAATAGGCACCTCTATATATTATGCAATAGTCTCATAAATCTTGCTTTAGCTTTGGATGTATATTTCAACGGTTAACCCGATTGATGTCTTCGAGTACGCTCATCAATTCGGGGGTTCATATGTTTCTAGGAAAGAAATCCATTTTGGTCTTCAAGTTATTGGTTGGCTACTATTTAAATAGTATGAAAGAAACACAATGTAAGGGTTTTTTGTAAAAAAGAGTTACCTTTGGACCAGGCCGAAGTGCATTAAACTTCATTTTTGGTGGTGGTATAACACTCATTATTTTTTAGACTTTCACTTGTGATAGTCCAACCCATTGGTTTGTCTTGGTATTCTACTTTAATGTTCTGCTTCATCTCTTTTGGCTACATATCTAGGCTACTTGCTTTGTACACTCTTTTAAATCCCTTCAAGGCCAATGGCAGATCCGAATCCTGAATTAGGGGGCGTAAGCTTTTTAACTTGGTTAAAAAATATTATAATATATGAAATGAGATACCAGGTTTTAGTGTTTTTATTCTTCTTATTCAATAGTTTATTTATTATTCTACAAAAGTTATAATTTTTTCATTCGGTATCCAATCAGTTAGAGTTCACAACAATTTTAAGAACGGATATGTGTAGGTTTTTTTGAGAAAAAGATGCTTACAACATTTCATTAATAATGACAGTTTCAATATAACGAGGGATAACATAATATATAACGGGACTAGCTATGGAAGTGGCTTCCCTTGCAAGATCATGAGCCGCCTAGTGAACTCAACCCTGGAGTTTGTAAAAGAGGTGGTAAAGATATCCCGACATGCATCTATGATATTACCAAATTCTGTTACGTCGGTTCTGCGAGAGTGGAAGGCATCAGTTGTGATCTTCGAATCTAACTCGAAATCAATATTGTCAAACTGCATATCATGCATCCATTGGAGAGCATGAAACAGACCCAAAGATTCACCTACCGCTACAGGATAGATAGAATTGAAATACAGCAACCTTGCCAAGAAGAAAGTACCTGAATCATCCCGCAAGCAAATACCTATACCTGTTTGTTGGAATTGTTCGGGGAAAGCTGTGTCGATATTGCACTTACAACATCCTTGAGCAGGTAGCTGCCACTGCTGCACAGTAGAGGCCGAAGGCAGAAACTGCTGTCGCTGGAGTTGATGCTGTACCGAGACTAGATTGCAGCTGTGCTGCACCCGCCTGCATAGGTGTTTCCGTTGACAGAAAATTTGCTGCTTGCCAATCATTAATAAGAACTCGGGCCCTGTCAACAACGTGAGCACTCAGCTCATCAACATCTTCCCAAACTTTAAGGTTACGGTGTTTCCACAAGCTCCAACACAAGGCGGTGAGTCTTTGTTTAAAGTCAATAGGACAGTGTTCAAGAAGATAGAAAATAGCAGCAGTATCATTGAGAATAGCAGCATGTTGAACATCAAACCATAAACCAGCCGCATTCCAAACTTGAATGGCAAACGGACACTCGAAAAAAATATGATTAAGGTCCTCATGCTCGGAAGTACAACTGACGCACTGCGTAGGACACGAGACACCCTTATCTTGCAGATGAATCCTTGTTGGCAAACAACCACAACACATACGCCAAATCAGATGTTTAACTTTCGGTGGAACCTTTAACCGCCAAATGTCCTGCCAATCACCTGGTTGACGAAGATGAGAGACATAAACTAATTCTTCCGCACAAAGTCTATATGCACTACGTACCGAATAATGGCCATTCTTTTCCGCTTTCCATATCAGCCTATCATTCTTCACTTGTTCAATTAGCGGCGTGTTCAGGATACGGGAAGTAACATCATCGCTGAAAACTTGCCGAAGAAGCGGCACATTCCAACTTTTACAGTGATCAAGCAGTAAGCTTTTTACAGAATAATTATGAAACAACTGAGCACCTTCAAAGTTACCATCAATGCACTCGCCATTAGAAAGCCAAGGAGCATCAAGAATAGGAATAGAATCACCAGACCCTATTTTCCACCGCGCTCCCTCTCGCACTATGAAACGGGCGCGAAGAATACTACGCCATACAAAACTCGGATTATGGCCAATAGTAGCGGCAAGATAGGATTTAGATGGAAAGTACCTTGCCTTAAAGATACGAGAAACCAGAGAGTTTGGCTCTGTCAAAAACTTCCATCCCTGCTTGGCCAACATAGCTAAATTGAAAGCCGATAAGTCTTTAAAGCCCATACCACCATGAACTTTATACATAGAAAGCTTTTCCCAACTCAGCCAGTTAATTCCACAACGAGAGGTGCGACCATGACCCCACCAAAACGAGTTAATCATTCGTTCAATAGTCATAATCAAAGTGCTAGGTAGTTGGAAAATGCTCATGACATAGAAAGGAATAGCTTGAAGAACCGACTTGATCATGACCTCACGCCCCGCCTTAGATAGACACTTGCTGCTCCAAGAATTCATTTTTTGCCACACACAATCTTTGATGTAGGCAAAAGTGGAGGTCCTATCTCTTCCTATCGTAGACGGTAATCCCAGGTATTTACCCGTTCCCATGACCGCTCGAACATGGAGAATGGAAGTAACATGATGTTTCAGCTCATCTGACACATTTCTACTATAGAATATCTCTGACTTCGGTAAGCTAATCGCTTGACCAGAGGCCGCCTCATAAATGTTAAGGATATTCTTCGTAACATGAGCCTGACTTTCATCTGCTTTGAAGGAAAGGAAGCAATCGTCAGCCAATAAAAGGTGGGAGACCGGGAGTGCTCCACGACAAATACTAGTACCAGATATGACCAAACGCTCTTGTGCATCCCTAATGTGAGAAGAGAGAACTTCTGCACAAATGATAAAAAGATAAGGAGAGAGGATCTCCTTGTCTTAACCCACGACCCGGTATGACCGGTCCAACATGCTCCCCATTAACAAGAACACTGTAGTCAATAGATTCTATGCACATGACCATCCATTGATTCCACTTCTGACTGAAGTCCATTTTAATCATTACCTCCTTAAGATAGTACCAATCCATTCTATCATAAGATTTGTTGTTGTCAAGCTTCAAAGCAACATACTTATCAGAAATACATTTATGAAGAACTACCTTGAGTTGATTCGCAAGAACTTTAGCAATTAGTTTGTACAAAACGTTTCAAAGGGCTATATGCGTAGTTAAATATAATGACTAGAAATTGGCGGGCAATATTAATAGAGGCAAAATTGAAAAAAGAAACAACGATTATATTTTAAAATATTATATCATAAAATGACAATTTTTTTATGAAAAGTTTAATTTGGTCTTCAAAATTTTCTCGGAGTTCAATATAGTACCTTAAAAAAAACAATACCTAAATAATTTCATAATATTTTTATACTGATGATAAATTAGTTATTGTTTCATTATAATAGATGAACTAATTTGTTTTCAATTAAAAAATGTATGTAAGAGACTAGTTTAATATACGGAGGACGCGTGAGAAGAAAAAGGATGTGAAAATAAGTTTTTTTTTTTTTTTAATCACTAAATAAGTTCATGAGAAAATTGTCACATTGTTTATAATAAAAAATGACAATTGTTTTAGAAGAGGGAGTAGATAAAAATGAGAAATAGAAAATGAAAATATATCAAATATTTGACCAACATTTGAAGTAATATTAAAACATATATCTGCATATACACGGTGCAACCCAGGAGAAAAAGAAAGGTACCGTGCCTCAGACATTGAAATTGAAATCAAGGGTGTCAGAATGTGATAGAGATCATTGGGTCCCACCTCAACAAATGCAGAGATATTGGTTCAGAATTCAGATTGCAAAATCTTCATAGATGAGTGAGGCGCAACATAATAACCTCTTGAGGTTGAGCGTGTGCACAATACGGATCCGTTGGTTCGAAAATTAGGAGGGAAGGAGAGAGATTTAAACGGTGGGGAGAGGAGGGAATATATTTTAATTAAAAACGTGTTTGGTTCGCAAGAGGAGGGGAGGAGAAGAGATTTTAAAATTATTTTACTGTTTTACCCTTAAACTTAATTAAATAAAAGAAACTACTTGATTTTACAATTTCAGAGACCAACCAATGACAAACACACATCTAAGCTGCCTATTTTATCTCAAACTGACTCATATATTTTCCACAACAAGATATGAACCGGTAAATTAACATTAAAAAAAAAGGCAACAAACAATGATAAGTTGAATTA
>Ga0315914_1010438_pt1 | contig 11546 bp, 5 predicted proteins | sample MpolenodulesMG_FD_203920 | JGI IMG/M metagenome (GOLD analysis project Ga0315914, IMG submission 203920) | Medicago polymorpha root nodule microbial communities from Los Angeles, California, United States - elongated nodules | ecosystem: Host-associated > Plants > Roots > Nodule | place: USA... | reverse complement strand
GAGAGAGAGAGAGAGGGTGGGAGGGAGAGAGAGAGAGAGAGAGAGAGAGAGAGAGAGAGAGAGAGAGAGAATTGTCTAACATGTTAATGATTTTAGATCACTTAATGTATTTGATTTAATGTTAAAAGAATTTGTCTAACATGTGTAATATTGCATATGTTAAAAATTTAAAGTTAAGGATGAAGATGACGATGAACTAAATTGGGTATCTTTTTATGAATAACTTTTCTTTTCTGGGGTTGAACATCGACATGAAGATGATGAATTTTAATTTTTCTGGTGATGTTCATGGTGGAGTGAAGGGAAAAATAAGTGACAATGGGAGGTTGAAGAGGATGTTAAAAAGATATGAGGTAGAGAGACTATTATAACTCATATGGTTCTATTTAATTCAATGGTTTAAAATGACTAGACCATCGTGGACCAATTTAACATTGGTCCATTTTATGCTTTTGTCGCGTGCAAAATGTATTCAAAGATATCATTTCTAATCTCATTTTAGACTCACTTAATTGTCTTAGTTATTTAGTTCATTAATAATGCAGTCAAATATATTCAGATATTTAGACATAATCATGTAACAAAAAAAAAATGAACGGTTACAGAAACATAAAGTACTATATAACTTAATATCCTTGGTAATGTCATTACATGCTTATTGATTTTTTAGTTCATTGAACAGTTACAGAAACATAAAGTACCATATAACTTAATATCCTTGGTAATGTCATTACCTGCTTATTGATTTTTTAGTTCATTAATCACGCATAGGACTAGACATTTGGCTTCATACCGGACAGCATAGAGAAACCAGGCATTGTCGTTTGTCCACGCTCGGTTTATAATTCCATATTGAATATAACTGACCCTTACCTTTTCCCAAAGAGCGAAATCTTCCACAAAAACATAATTTTATCTCACATAAGATGCTTTGGGTCTAATGGTACTTCGATGTTCTCATGATTAGTGGGGTCATGATTATTTACTAGTGGGGTCATGATTATTTACTATTAATATTTATAAAAAAAATATATATAATAAACTTATAAACAATAAAATGATGACATCATTATCTAAGAATTTTAAAATGACATAATTAATATAAAATGAGGCTCCATAATTATTTACTTGAAGTCACTTTAATACCTAAGAATTATAATTACTTTATAGGCTTTTTCATATTTTAAAAGGTAAGTTGTATTTTTGGTCATTTAAATTAAGTTTAGGTTTTACTTTGATCCTTCCATAGTGTTTGTAACGTAATAGACCAAAATAAAACAAAAAAAACATAGACGACCAACATATAAAATAGAAGAAAAAAATATAACTTAAATGATCAAAAGTATAATTTAATATATTTTAAAAGTGGTGTAAGGTTTTCTTAAAGGATTGTCCTAATTTTTGTGTTGATGTTTTTTCCACTTCATTAACAAAATGAGACTCGGATTTTGATCTTATTTACATATTTTTCAATTTTTATATATTAATAGAATATAGCACTAATTTACATGGGATAATTCATTGATGTTATAATTCATTGATTTTAATACAAGTACAAGATTAGAATATAATAAAAATTGGGATAGAATTTGCTAAATCTCAACAATAATTATAATACAGAAATAAGAACAAAAAGAGCACAACTTACATGGACTAATATGTTTGTTCAGCTACCAACTTTTATTTTTCTTAAAAAATATAAATGCCCTAAGTTTAAAAAACTGGACTTGTTTGATCTTTCCAAGACTCTACACGAAAACCTCCATTTTAGTTTGTCTTAGAGTGTTTTTAGTGAACCATGTGGGGGCATCATCATATTTTATGAGGGGTCAAAGTATAGCATCATCACCTTATTATTAGCTTTGAAATTCTTTGAGATGTGGGGTCAACTGACCCCAATCGCCAATACATGGATCCGTGTTTGGTGGTGAGGGGTATTCCTGAACGTTTGAGGGTGACTCATGATCCACACAAGTATCAATGGTAATTTAAAAATGGGATTGCTCAAAGGTTAAAGATATCTAGCGAACAAAATGCTTCATAGTTCTACATGCCCAAGGCCTGCATTCTATACGTAGAGTTCTAAGCAACGCATATGTAGAACAATCGAGGTGCTACAATGAGACGTAGATCATGACATTGCAATGTTCTCCCTTATTTGTTCTTTTCAAAACAAAAAATGTTCTCCCATGTTTGTGTATTTCCATAAGTTCTTATATATAACTTATAAAAACAACTTATAACATACTAGCCGAAAGACGAGCACTCACGCACGTTCGCATTTCCGTTCTTTTTATTGCGCTAACATTTGTAAATTATAAACGCTATTTTTGTATGATGTTTTGATTAAAAATATAGGTATAAATGTTTGTGACTTTCAAAATTACAACAAACCCAACATATTATATTTATCTTTTTTAATGACTCCAACAATATAACATTACTATAGCAAAATTTGTTTAAAAATATAATTGAAATAATGAAAAGGTTAGCCCAAAATCTCATATTCCCTTTATATATAATATAAATATAAAATCATAAACTATTAAATAAAATAATTTAAATAAAAGGTAAAATAGGAAAGGAAAAAGTCAGTTTAAACTCATGTATTCTCTTTGTATATAGTATATAGTTCAAAAACAAGTTAATGTTATTTTATCTTTTACGATAAAAATAGTTTATGCAAGCTTGTACATAAGTGTTTATCATAATAAATGATTGTACTATAAGGTGCAAATAAATTATTTCTCCAAACAATCCCTAAGTCATTAACCATAAGTCTAAGTTAAACTTACTATAATACTACTAATCGATATTGGAGAAGCTAAACTTATTAATACTACTAATTGTGATTTTATCAATTTTTTGTGAAAATGACCGTCTTTGCATCAAGAGGACATTAACGTCGTGTATGTGTTTAGCGGAGAAATTTCGTGTATTATCTATCTAAAAAGGGATGAACGAAAATTTTCTATTTAAAAACAAACACGTGAAAAATAACAAGAACTGAATATTCTCTTTTTATTAAAAAAAATAATTCTCTTGAGGAAAAAACGAGTGAACAGCAACAAATTTACATATTTAAAAAAAAAAAAAAAAAAACAACAACAAATTTATTAATTTTCTTGTGGGAAAGACAATAGTTGCAGCCACACAATGTGGGAATTCAATATTTCAATTATTTTATTTTGCTTTTTCTAGGCAATTATTTTATTTTGCTTTACAAATAGTTTTATTTCGAGCAAGCCTCTTTTCAATAAATCAAAAACTGGTTGTTAATATGTATAATAAAAAAAACATTATTAAAAATATGTTTAATAAAAAAGGTTGATTGTATTTTGAATTGGTCAAAGTTAGTTAAATTAATAATTATTAGCACTATGTTAGAGTGGTCATCAACCTCTTTAAGTTTTTAAAAAATAAATTTTACAATTATCATTGAAAACTTGCATACCAATAGAAAACTATAATTGTTGAATATCATTTTCTTTTATTACCATGCTTATTATTTTTTTTCCCATCGGGCATCAAACAAAGGCCAAACTTTAGATTGAACAATATTTTAGGGTTCGTCTGTTTTTCTTTTTTACATTCGTCTATTTTTTTTTGATAGAAGGAGAAAAGGAAACTACGCTACAACCTTAAAAACTGCATTCTAAAAGCATCAACAAGAAGTAAATCTTTTAAGCTTGTGATAGGGTTCTCCAAGCTGCATCGAGAAGAATCGTGAGTGGCACCATGTTTAACTAGAAAATCCGCACACTCGTTAGCCTCTCGAAGGGTGTGAGTCAATACTCAATTGCACGTTCCAAGGGAGATTAAGGAGATCCTTAACATTTTTGTATGATAGTGGCATAAACATGTCAAGCAATGAGGGGAGCTTGAACTAAGTTTATAGCATGGAGGAAATTAGAATAACAAATCATATTTTGATGCCCTCTCTCCCAAGTCACCTTCAAACCGTGCATGATCTCAAGCAGTTCCATATGCAAGTTATTCAAAATACCAAAAAAAAAAACTGAGAATCCAAAAAGCCAAGTCCCGTCCGAAGTATGAAGAACACCACCAAAGCCAAAACAACCAGGGTTGTCGAAACTGCTCTCATCAACATTAAGAATTGTAGCTTGCATACGGGAGGGGTGTCAAGAAGTCCAGCGTTGTTGCGCGCGAGAGACAAGACCTCCACCGAAAGACGTTGAAAGAGAACTAAGATAATTCCCAACATTCTATCGCAGTTGATGATAGCTAACTTGTTCATTACCAAGACACGTTGCATTTTGTGTTTTCCAAATACACCAGATGCCTGCCACAAAAATCAAAGGATCAGAAAGACGGAGACCTTTTTTGAGCCACGAGCGAGTGTTTAACTCGTAGAAGAACGCAATACACATTGCATTACGTTTGTCTGTTTATGCAAATTAATATAATAACTCTTTTATTTTATTTTTTAAGAAAACTCTTATTTTTATTTATTTTTTACTATGATAACTCTTTGATTGCTGTTGTTATTATTATATACACCCTCCGGTCATAAATATAAACAAAAATTCATATTTTAGATTCATATAATAAATTATGTATGTTGTCTACAATAAAGACAATATGCATCATTTATTGAATGAATCCAAACCATAGATTTTTGTTTATATTTGTGACTGGATTGTGTATTTTTTATTGTCGTTGTTATTGTCATACTCATAGGCAGTGCTCTTACCATTTCTGAAACAACAGCATATTAGTATTAATAATCACTTTTTTTTCAACAAAATCAAAATATTCTGTCAAAACTATAAAAAAACAAAATCAAAATATTCTGTCAAAACTATAAAAAAAAAATGACCATTCAACTTTTATGCGTACGTACGTAGGCACGTAGCAATGAGGAAAAATTCTAACCAATTAAGTCGATATTAAATATATTACTACAATGACTATTTAAATTAAAGTTAAATGAGTGGATTGAGTCCAACTAATTACACTATTTGTTATCAATTTGTTTTTTGTTTCGCCCTATCAAAGTCCAAAAAATAAAGTCCATAATGTTTTCAAAAAATTAAATAAATATACTCATCATAAGTTTCAATTCAACCTCCCTAAAAAATAAGTTTCAATTCAACCGTTAATTAAACTGAGAACTGAAAGTTCTACTCTGCAGAGAAGAAGGACCATTTCAGTTAATGAACATGTCCACTCCTTCCCGTTTACCTCACTTCAGATTTTCAATAACGTTTGAACTTTGAATTATCACTAATTATTTTTCTCAAATTAAATACAATTCATACTTTTATGAAAATAATATTCCATACTAGCTGAGAGAGCAATTTCTTAAGTAACGTTTCTGTCAAGTAACACATTTGAATTTTTGAAAAAGAGAAACGAACGAATCAACCCTCTCCCCTTCATGAGATTAGTAAACAACAAAAAAGTCAAATATGAATGCAAGTGATCTATAGGTGTAAGGTGTTGGAATATTTTGGTCTGGTGTAAAAAACAATCACCTCACAAGTAGCTTGACAAAACTCACTTGTTTTTTGAAGGAATTTAAGAAGAATAAGTAATTACCGTTCAAATAGCAATTAAATCATTGAAATTGGACACCAAACAGCAACAAGCTTTTGATACTCCACTAGTCAATGGCACAAGAAACTGATTCATGAACTATAGGCAAAAGAACTAGCAGAAAATAGTAGTAATTAGTTTCACATTTGTCCTGCCACATCAATTATTGTTTAAGCTGTGCCAGATATGCCTTAACATAACATCCTTAAGCCATTAAATGAAAACTCCAAGAGGATGAGAACATCTCTCTTTTTCTTTGCTTCATTACCATGCATGCATGGAAAATAAATCTTACATCCATCCCCAACAATAAGTCCAACAATGCAACTGATTAAGTGGATGAGTAAACACATGCCGCTTTTGCAATTTCACAAACTAGAGGAAGCTTATCCAATAAACCACAAAATTCAATACAAGTGATTTAAGCACGGATACGGACACTGAACACTAAAAATTTGAAAAAATCACATAATTCAGTGTAATATGTGTCGGTGTCGCATCAGTGAAAAAATCACATAATTCTATTAGATTGAAATAAGTCACAGGATAAAAATCTATTAGATTGGTCATATCATGATGACATTAATAAAGTTCGTAATGTATACATTTTAGATTAGTTAATTAATTTAATTTCATAGATAGCATTGCAAAAGAAGTAACTGAAACACAACGTTCATTACGAAGAAATACAAAATTATACGCGAAAAGAGTAACTGACGTAGAAAAAACAAACCATATTTCTATTACTGAGTTGAGTCATATGATTTTGTGCTTATTTTTTCATTTGTAAAACATAAGAATTTCATTTACTAACATAAATTTCCCTAAAAAAAATAATTAACTTCATATTACTTAAGGAAACTAAATTCTTGGTCACTTGGACATAAAAATATTGAGAATTTTGATCGTGTCTACTTGATTGTGTCTATTTTTTTTTTTAGAGAAACACGGTTTAGAGTTTGCTATATATAGCCGAGTTTGCATGAAAATTAAGGTAGTCGAGTTTGCATAGAAATTAGGGTATTCTGTTTGTAAACGTATTAAATAAGTGGACAACAACTTGCCAAAAAAAAAGTCTATAGAAACAATAGATATATACGAATGATGACACAACAAGATATGAATGAAAAGTTCATCAGTGGGAGAGAAATATCAGGGATTGCTGCATTTTAGAGGGAATTTGTTAGGTTAAATTTTAGATGGAATTTGTTAGGTTAAATTGCTGCTAAGCTAATGCAACATTTTAGATGGAAATTATTAGGTTAAGTTGCTACAGACCTAATAAAATTAATAAATAAGGATAATTGAAATCCCTTTTTACTTCTTATAATTATCTCAATTTTTTACTTTATCAAATGCTTGCTTTTCGTCCTTCACAAGGGAGTATATATGTAGTTTTGTCCTTAAAAAAAGTATGCAGTTTTGTGATTAGAAGACTAAAATGTGGGTAAAAAATACTATAGAGGAATGCTAGCAACATAAAATTCAAAAATATATACTCTAGGGGATTATTGGCCAAATTTAGTCCCTTGCAAAATATAATACCAAAATAGTCCATAACATTTTTATACGGAGGATAAATTAGTCTCCGACTTTGGGACTATCTAATTTGACTCCAACTAGATATGTACTAGTTTGGTATTATTTTCCGAAGAACTAAATTGTGTCTTTGCTCTAAAATGTATTAGCTATGATGGTCTAACTAATGCATTTGTTGGGATTATACTATATGCAGTCGATCTACAAAGGAGTTCATTTGCTATGATTCAGACTCTAACTCAAATCATCAGGCAGAGAAGAGTATGAACCAAAATTCAAATAGTACCCAAAGTTGTCAAGTGATTTCAAACCTCCCTGCTTTCGAGTATATCTGGTCAAATTTTTGTCACAAACCCCATCCTCAAGCGCGGGCTTAGAATTTCTCCTTTTCCAATTCCTCTGCCACATATAAAAGTTAGGCGTCAATGCACTATAACACATGTTCCTCTCACTTCCAAATTCAAGCTTTTCTTTGTAGATGTCCTTGAGATTTCCGCTTCTTTTTGGTATGTTTTCTACGTGCTAAGAATAGGATTAGATAACTTGTGGAACGAGATAGCTAGAAAAGAAGCTCCCCTTCAAGGGAATTTTTTCCGGCAAATTCTTTATAGTGGAGGCAATGATCTTTATTGGATAACAAATGATAAAGTGATTGTGATGGATGTTGACAAGGAAATTATTGTACGGGAATATTTATTTATTTCCCTCTACAGCGATTCTACAGGTTGCAAGATTTTTATGGATGGGAAATCGCTTTTGTTGTATTGCGCATAAAGATCTTTATACAACATTTCAAATCTATATTTTGGATTTTGATACGGGAGAATGGTCTCATTATCATGAGATGGGACCTTTTGATTATGTTGCTGCTTGCGGTCATGAGCTTAATATTTTGTATGTGGTATGTTGTTTGTGGATCAACGATCAAATCATCTTTAAAGAATCTCTATTTGGAAGAGACATCAAAAACATACATTTTAGTTACAATGTCAAGACCAAACATTTGACAAAGATTGAGGGGATTTCCATGGGCAATTTTAGGGTATGGCCTCACGTTAACAGTTTAGTTTCATTTTGCAAGTACTCCGACATAGCTAGGTTTCCTGGTATTACTTATATTTGTCTTAGTTGGGAAAAACAATTAAACAATTATTTATGTTTCTATTTAATTATTTACATTGCTATGACCAAAAAAAAAAAGGTGAAGTTTTATGTTTAAAGGTTTGACTTAATTAATTAATTTATCCAAATTTGATTTGGAAACACTTGGTGAATGTTGAAAATGGCTCCACCAGAATTCACAATTTTTCGGTCACAACTATTTGATTGTTGTTGCTGCAAAACCATATTCCATTTTGAATCATTTTCATTGTTGTTTCGTGCTTGAACTGCTTCTACATTGTTCTTCCCTGATGCATTATCTTTGAACAGCCATCTCCTTCCATACTAATCTATTCCTCTTCATTCAGAAGCATCCGCAAATGAATAGCATAAAAGGCTGTTCATCGAGTATAAACTAAATCACACAAGTGGAGGGCATTCCTATTATAGCACCGTGGATTTTATATAAACTCCAATTGAAAAGTTTTCTAATAAAAATAAACAATCGTTCACATATCTAACTCAATTTTCAACCATGTAATCTAGTACTTTGACAAGGACCAAGCAAGAAGAGAATAAGAAATGCATAGATGAGTAAGCAAGCACATCTATAATTCAATGTAATTATTTGTACTAACCACTTCAACTCATTTTTACTCACAATAATTTCTACAATTGATTTTAGCCTTAAATTTATTGTTAAATCATTTTACATAAATACATCCAAACATAATTCAATCCATAATCAATTCTACACAATTAATTCTCTCAATCAATTCTTGTCACCGCATAACCAATCATACGTAAACTTGAGTTTATGGCTTGAATATGTTCACCACAACTTTTGAAACCAACCATATTACTTTTTAAGTTAAACCACGTTTCATTGTAGCAAACGTATCCAAACTAGCACAGATAGATTCTTTTAAACGCACATTAATATACAAAGAGTAATTTAGAAAGGTCTTCACACAAATTCCTATAATTTCAAAACTCAGCATCTTTGAAGTGAGGGTACTTGTAAAACAGTGAAGTACTAGTACTTGTAAGTTGTAACACACCATAGATTCACAACTACTAGAAGCTTTTCAATATTTAAAGGGAAAACAAATCTAAATATCACAAACATATTAACATACCCTTAGAAATCGAAATACTAGTAGAGTATTTCAGAATCCACCTGAATGTGACCAAATCATCTCTTCTAGGTTAATATAACACCATGGAATGAAACAGGCAGGTACCAAGAACAATAGAGTAAACAAAAACAAAATAAAGTGATTCCTCCATTGCTGGATGGTTCAACGTGGAGAAACTTGATCACAAAATTTTACTCCATTGCACGTCGCATAAGTGAAGGGCATTCCTGTTATAGCACCGTGCAAATTTGATAATAACTACTATTTGAAAGCCATAATGTATATCAAAATCAAAATCTTTAACATTACTAGTTAAATCAATGCAAAGTATTAAAACATATCCAAATATGATGAGATCATGCCTATGACATGTGACCATAAAACATTTGAAACCAAGGTACAATTGTCTTCAATGTTCACTGAATATTCCAAACTCAAATTCCTGTGAACGCCTTCTTGGCACCGACACCACTAGAAGATCCGGCAGGATGACTTTCAATACATTGAAACTCGCTGTCTTCAAAAGTGGCGTAGCGTATGAACATGGCAGTAAGTAAAGGTAATAGGGGGGACAAAGTACACAATAAACAGATATAACAAAGTCTTCCTTGTTTTGAAGGAACAATTAATGAGATTCTTTGGGGTGTAACAAAGTTTAAATTTGAAATGGTTGTTTTCTGTCAAAAACAGGATAATTGAGCAAAAAAAAAGTGTCTTGCTCAAAAGGTTTTAGCTTTACATAGACTACAGTCTACCATTTCGCTGCCTGGAGTTGCAAGGGAGGACTAGTGTTCTCATGTTTGATTCTTTCAACAATGATGAAAAATGAGACATCGTTAATTTTCCATGTGATGAATATGCAAATAACATCTTTTTAATGGTCATGTTGGTGTGTGTTGCGGGAAAATTTGAATGGCTTGTTTTTGCACTCTTGAAGCTATGTGAAGGTGATGTTGTGTTCTTGCAACGTGCTCATGGAATATTTTTTGGAGACTTGATTAATAAGATTGATTGTGCTGGTCATTGGATTAATGGTTTCAATCACTGTAAATCATTGTGGCCTATTCCAATTTTACCCATAACATAGCATAACATGGGTTATGTAGAATTGTTAACAGAATTTGTGTGGGCAGCATACTAGCACTAGTATAAGTCCCACATCGGGGAGAATAGCTGAAGCTGTGTGAGAAAGTGGTTATAAAATGAAAGCATACGAGACTGAGAAAAATACTTACCTGGATGGGGTCAATGGGTGATCAAGAAGGCTCATGGCCTAGGTTGGTGACCTCCATTGCACTTAGGAGGGGCGCCCGTCTAAGGTGTTCTCAAGTAGAACAGCCTACATCATAATTTGTTGCTGTGGGGGCCTGCGTTCGCGCGGCCCCCTTCAATAATAGTTCAAGTTTTTTGTAACTTTTTGTCCTCATGGACAACCAGATTTTTATTTTTATTTTTCATTTCAGAAAAAAGGTTCCCCAACTTTTTTCAGTTCTTTTTATTTTCTTTAGATATCTTCAAGGTCTTATTATCGTTTCGACAGTATATTTTTATCGCATAAATTTTAGCAATACACAATAATTATCTTTCAGGCACTTTCATAATTCTTGTATAGTTTATCAATTAGATTAAAAGATTATGACTTCACTTGTTCTGTATAAATTTTATATATACCTATACCCTATACTAATGAATTTCTATTATTTGCTTGCCTTATTATTATACTAATTTAGATACCGGAGTTTATATCATATTGAAATAATTTAAATCATTAAACTACATACCATATTAATGGTTAAAATCCTTTAACCAATAAATACTGACTTTATCCCTCAAAAAAAATTATTGACTTTAGTTTTCACCTAAATAAGCTATCAAAATTCGACTTATAGTAAAGAAAATAATATATTAAAAGGTATAATACTTTTATCGGTAAAATAATGTTTTAAAGACATGATAATAACTTTTTTAATAGTTAGAATATGATCGATTTATTTCATATAAGGAAAAAAAATAAACTTAAATTTAAAATAGGTAAGAATTTCTTAAGAAAAATACCTTTATATAATTTAAATTTAGCCAATTGCAATATCAAAATAACTGGAACATCTGAATTTTCAGACATAGAGCCAATAAGTTGATTTGCATATTCTCCCCATTGTGTGCACCTGAGTTTCTCCCTTCCTCTACAAATAAATTAAATTATAAATC
>Ga0315914_1010436_pt1 | contig 11546 bp, 6 predicted proteins | sample MpolenodulesMG_FD_203920 | JGI IMG/M metagenome (GOLD analysis project Ga0315914, IMG submission 203920) | Medicago polymorpha root nodule microbial communities from Los Angeles, California, United States - elongated nodules | ecosystem: Host-associated > Plants > Roots > Nodule | place: USA... | reverse complement strand
AATTGTATATTGTTTTGTATCTTGTTCAAAGCTTGTTAATAATTGATTGTGTTAAAAAGATTTGTATCGTGAATCTCTCAATTCTAAGATAAAATATTACTCCATATATATTTGATATTTGTTAATTCATTGTTTGTGATTGTTCAAGCAAATTTCAAATAGTCAATTTTGTTAAAACCTCTTTTCGCTAAATCTCCGAAAAGTTTTTCAAAAGCGCTATTCACCCCCTCTAGCTTGGTAACTATCTAGTCATATAGACCAACACCTTTGTAATCCAACAGTAATATCAGAGTCAATAGTTAAGTAGTTTAACTTAAAGATGACCGACTACTTCTCTGAAAAGTATTCTTAACGATGTGGTGGTCAACGATATGGTCTCTTGATGCATGCCTGGTGAATGGATCTACTCGCTTGGAAATTTTTGTAGTGTCAAGTGTGAGAAGTAATTCATGCTTGAATTAAGAACAAAAATTTGGCCTAATCAAAATGTTATTAGGTTTGGAAAGACTAGTTTGATGACTTCTTAATGATTTAATATTTATGTAGTCAATCAATAATTTATGAAGTTATGATTATCCTTAATCTGCAAAGTTGTGATTACCCTTATGGTATGCACTTTATTTGAATCCTTAATTTGATCAATTGAAAACAAGTTTCTCTGCTTGTGGAGTCATTCATAAACATTATTCAATTGAAAATCGGCATAACAATGGCATTCATTTAATAATGATAAGACATTACTTCCAGGCAAGTTAGGTTCATCTAGCTCAAATAAGATTACACAACAAGACCTATTACAATCATCACCAAGCAAACTCCAAAATACATTAATCTAAAAATCACCGAAATCTTCACCCACTTTCTTGTCCGATTCATTATTTAAGTTCAAATTTTTTACTAAAGCTTTACAATCTTCAAATCCCTATCATCATTTACATCTTCATCAACTAACTTAAAAAATTGGAACCTTTATCAAAGTGAATTTTGTAATTTCCACATCCTAGAATTTTTTGCCACGTCTCATATTGGCTCTTTTATTTGCTTTTTTATTTGGACCTTTATCTAATCCATTTTTCATTTAGAGTACCTTTATCTAATCCATTTTTTCTCGAAACATTTAGGGTGTGTTTGGATTGAGGGTTTAGGAGGGGAAGGAATGGGAGGGTTTACTTTTCTTTTTTAAATTATGAACTATATAACATGTTTTTTCTAAAGAGGAGTGATATTTGTACAACTATCACTCCTCTTTAGAAAAAAAAACATGTTATATAGTTCATAACTTTTTACAAAACGTTACAAAGTTGTTGAGAAGACGCCACGTGTCTCAAAACAACGTTAAAATCACAACTTTTTATAAAGATAAAGGGCTAAAAGATCTTATTTGCCTAAAAATAGTGGGCCAAAAGAGCATATTTCTATTAAAGTTAGATGATCAAAAGAACACATTCCTCTAAAGATAGAGGACAATATTTTTAGTTTTTTATTAGGGAGCCAAAATCAAACATTTTAAAACATAAGGGGGAAGACTGCATTTAGGCCAATATGAAATTAACATTTTAGCCCTTGTAAACAAAAAAATAATATGACATTAACATAACAATGTTAAAGTCTAGAAAGATAAAAATAGCTTTAATAAGACATTAACATGTACTACCAAGTTAGTATATCACATACTTGTTTCAATCCCTTTTGCTAGCCCCTAGTTCTTTCATATGACACTAACATGTACTACCAAATACACGAAATGGATTAATTTTACAGCCCATCTTCAAAATTTGGCATTTCCTAAGTTATAACCTTTACAAGTTCTTGTTCTTTAACCTATTATCCAGCCATTAAATTTGGGGGAAGCTAGGCAAGCAAGACTAAATCAATTAAAATAATACAAAAATAAAATGAAGCATAGGCGCTTCAGTAAAAATAAAGAAATAAAAAACAAACAATATCCATTCCGACTATATAATTTTTCTAGCGCCATGAAGTCGAACAAAACTTCTCCTTCATGCGTGAGATGAGCTTGCACGTCTCCTCAGCCTCAACCTGCTCGCGGATGTCAGTTTTTGATGCACGATCTGGATGGAACTTAAGCATAGCCTGTTTATAGGCAGTATGCACCTAAAATGATGATCAGATGACAAAAATGTTATTAAGCATGAACACAGAACAATAGGCACTATATAAATCACGATCGTAAGTAGCTCACAAATTTATTGCAGGTAAAACTAAAAAAAGAACTCAACCTTGAGAAGGGGACGACATCAGATGTTACACATGAAGCATTTGGGGATTCAAATATATTTGAATGTAAATGTGGAAAAATAAAATTTAAAGTATAATAAATTTCTGATTTTCTCCCACTTTATTCCATCCCCTTCTCTCCCTTTCTCGTAAGGATAATGTCTTTTGAATGTGTGCTATTAGGCATCCGAGTTTACAATACCACCATACTGGTTCACCTCCCAGCCCTATTTAATTTTTCATCGGCATCTTTAAAATTATCATTAAGAGACGCCTAAAATAGTTGTCTCAAAATATGATAGGTTGAGTAATGAAGGAACTGTAGTAATTGAATATGTTACACTTTAGGAATTTTTCATGCAATAGTCATCAAAGGAAGGATGATTAGTGGTTTACTTTCAGTAGCATCCACAGCATCAGTGAAGGAAAGCGATTTAATAGTGGAACTTGTCAAAAAATAGAATTTTTGTTCAACTTTTGTCAAACTAGTGAAGTTTTAGTAAAGCTTTTGTCAAAGGAGTAATAATAGCTGATTAGTTTATTTTTTTAAAAAGAAAATATTTAATTGTAACAATGATAAAAAATTATACGAAGATTAATTACTGCATGTTGAATAAAATACCTAAAGATTGTAGCATAATATTGAAATGTTGTACAGAATCTAAAATATGAAGTGAGGTAGAGAATGATATGATATGGAAAAGCAATAGATAAACACAACTTGCCTCCTTTGGCAAAGGTCTAAGACTTGCCCCCACATTTACTCCTAAGCCACGAAGCAGTGAGGTCATATCTATGCATTGATTCTCCAAATGATTGAGCTTCTTCTTTATTTCGACCCGCAGTTCATCTTTCGTGTTCATTAATTCTTTGTCCTGAATTTGGCATTAAAGTACAAGATTAACAGAAAAAACAATCAGCTACAACAAAGTTCTATGACTAAACTAGGTTCACACTAAATCATGAAAGAAGACATTCAAATGGTGAAACATTGATCTAGCTCCTCTGAAGTGAGGAGATATACTTAAGAAAATCCAAGTCCACCAAATTTAAATAAAGGAGAATAAAAAATCAAAGTAACAAATAATAATGAAAACATGATGTATAATTAGCATGAGAAACACCAATTTAGAAGAGATAATTGCAACCTTCTTTAGTGTCTCTCTCACTTCTTCAAGGCGTTCTTTTGACCTTCTTTCAATGTCCAGCAATCGGTTATTCTCAGCCTTTTTTCTTTTGCGCATTTTTTGTGCTTCCTCTGCCTGTAGTATGCATATTCTCAGTTTACGGAACAAAAATTTGCTCAAGCGAAAGAGCGACATATATAAACAAAGCTTAGTGAAAGAGCGGCATATCTAGTTAGCAGTAAGCACTTGCATGGAATAAATTAAAGTCTATAGGCATAAAAGAATGTTGATAATGATAATATACAAGAAACCATAACATATTGGTTAGCCATAACAATTACAAAGAAAAATATATATTAAAAAAAAAAAGCAATAACAAGAATGACATTGGTAGCTTAACAGAATGACATTGATTCGCACTGAATGTAACTAATCTGCACAAGACATGTCCATTTTATCATTTTTAAAAATTACTAGGCTGAAGCCCATTGCAATGGGTGGCAATGCTGGAAAATCTAACAAGTCAAACACAATTACATCGGAATTTGACTCTTCTGAAATGAATGCGTCGATTTAAAAGGAAAAGTAAGGAGCTTGAGTCAATGATTGCAAAATTACGAGATGAAATTGTAATCACATGCATGCACAAGTAAAACAAACTACATAATTGTTTCAAACCTCAACCATCAATTTTCAATCAATGGCTATAGCTTCATTCTGTCACTATCTCCTTCCATCATGGTTCACTCCATCAATTTTCAATCAATGCCTTAGCTTCATTTTCTTTCAGAGGTGCTCAACAAGGTTGTAGAATTTTCCTCAAACTGGCCATCCTATGTTGGTGAAACCAACTATTTCCACAGTTTGGGCCATACTGACTTGTAGGTACAATACAGAACTTACGCATAAAGGTTTCCTGTTCTAAATCGCTATCCCCCATTACTCAATTTGAAGCCTTTTAAAAAAAATCCATCACCTTCATGAGAACATAAACTCAGTGCATTGTAAGCTTCTGATGTCCAAAACATCTCCAGCACCTTCGTCCATTAATATCCAGATGTATAACATTGGCCTAAACCATTCTGATCGTATATGGAATTAGATGGAATATACAAACTGAAGATGCACTGATATTATTGATCTTCTCTGTGGAAACTTTCCAACAGAGGTAGTTACAGAAAATAGGGAAATGTAAACTGACACAAACTGCAGATGGTAACTGCAGGAAACTAACAAACCTCTAGGATGTGGAGAGCCTACTCTCCCAAACCAAACCGAATGAGGTGCTTTCTTGTTCTTATTCTATACATCACACTTACATAATTTAGGCCTAAATTACAAGGCACTTACATACATTAGTAATAGGAGGTCTACTAACACATTGACTTAAGCCACACTTTGACGCATCTAACTTAGTGGAACTCAATTTGGGAACAATAGGAATTTTTCATCTATCTGCTAAAGGCTCATAAGCTTTTCAATGAGGTTTCTCCAATAGATACGAGGGTATTCACAGCTCTACTTCATTTGAGTTCTCTTTTTTCTTGATTTTTTTCCTGTTTTGTTCTCTCATTTAGTATATATTTTCTTAGCAAAAAAGAAACACATTCACAAATATTGTTCTTAGCATATTTTTCTTTTCATGGTAATATATTTATTCTCTTACACCCACACACATATCCATTTAATAATCATTGAGATGAATAACAATAGTAGACCTCAGGAGTAGATATAATGTTACCCGCCTTTATTTGAAACCCCTATAGTTTCACATTATATCATCGAAGTCCTAAAACTATAAATGCTTCAATTGTAAACTAGATAAGTCTAAACAATAAGTAAACATGCATTTACAAGGCAGGCAGCCCTTCAACATGTAAGAGAACTACACACCTGTTTAAAGAGCCAAAACATGTAAAGGCATAAAAGAAAGATAAAAGAAAACATTTACAGCATGCCATATGTGAATCACCTGAATTTGCAATTGTCTCTGTCTGGATGCCAATTCCTCTTCCATGGCTTTTTTGTATAAATCAGTTTGCTTATGCTTTTCTTTTTGATTAATTATATTTTTCTCATTTGAAGCGGTAAGATCAGCATCTTGAGTATTTAAAGCAAGCTCATGACCATTAATATGCCTTTCATCAAAAGAGGCACCATTAGAATTCTCTTCAGAAATATTGTCATCTTTACTCCTCAACGGAGATTCATCATTGTCAACTTGTCTGTCATGTGCATTCAATGGAGATTCATCATCGTCAACTTGCATGTCATGTGCACCTTGGTTGGAGCTCATAAATTTAGACTCTTTATCACCTACTCCTTTCTTCAAACTTGAAGAACCAGCAACACCGTTACAGAAATTAGAGTTTTCAGAGTTGGGGCAGGCAGAAACTTTTTCTCCATGCTGAATATCATCCTTAAATGTAGACCCGTCATCACCCAGTTCATTCCTGGACTTTGAAGAACCAATACCATCATTACAGAAATTACAGTTTTTTGACTTGGGGCAGGGATTAACCTTTTTCTTAGTTGTCCTTTCTCCATTCCGAATATCATCCTTACCGGTGAAGGAAGATTGATTCTCCTTACTACAACTAGGACCATATAAAGGACCTTTCCCATGCTTTTCAGACCTATTTTCTGCTTCTATGTTATTGTAATTATTTGTATGTAAACCAGAAGAACTGACATGCTCATTAAACACACGGCCCTTTTTCATTGCGGTATCCTCTTCCCACTGTTCACGTTTTATGACCTCACAATCAGAACAATCACTATCAGATGAGTCACTTTCAGACCCATATAAACCATAACGATTTCTTTCTTTAGCATTTGGAGAGAATACTTTCTTCCGCACGTTAGAAGCAGAAGCTTTATTACTTTTTTGCCTCTTCGAAACAGAACCATTTTCATAGACATCACAGTCATCAACATCTACATATACAGATTTCCGCGCGGAACTTGAGGGCATAGAAAACCTTTTGTTTGAAGAGGCATCGCTATCCAACTCTCCAACACCATCAACATCAATTCCAGACTGATCCACATCACCACTTTCATCATCGTCGTCGTCATCATCATCACTGTCATCATCATCGTCGTCGTCATCAATGCTGATAACACTCTGAGGTGTCGATGTTCTATCTTTACTTGGCCCACTGGACCCTATGATTTCTACATCGTCAAAGTGATCACTATCTAAGTCAATGAAAACAATATTCTCTAAATCCCCTTTCGCCTGACCAGTTTTGGATGCATTCTTCCCCGAAGAACATGTTCGGGGTTGAAAATGTTCTCTCGAACCACCTTTTCCAAGCATCTATACCTGCATCACAAAAGTCACACCTAAATAACAACTCAACAAAACATCCTCAAACATATATACCATTAAATAAAGGCAACTCCAAAGTTAACTACCAGTTAACTACTACTTTTTGGTCGGACCTTTTTCTAGAAAAAATTACCCTTACCAATCCAATTTCTTTTCAAATTTCAATTTAAATCTAAATTTATGCCTAAATTATAGGAAAGTTGAAAACTAACTATGCACAGTTGAATTTTTTTCCCCTACAAATTTACTCATAATAATCTAATTTTTTTTTTTCCAAATTTAAAAACATCATATAATATGCAGTAGACGGGCACGTAGTGCACATCTTTCCGCTGTTAGAAATTAAGTAAACACTCAAGTACCCTAAAGTTTTGTTGGGTACGTACCATCATGCAATCATTTAATGTCATGTCATTTTTTATATTTAGTTACTTTAAAATAAATTTAAATTTTGAATTAACTTTTCCTAGAGTCCTGTAATCCCTTTGTCTCATGATAAATTTAAATTTTCAATAAGCTTTGCCTAAATGGTGGGACCCCTTCCCAGACCCTGCGTATGCGAGAGCTTTAAGTGCCCTGGGTTGCCCTTTTTTAATAAGCTTTGCCTAGAGTATTACTCCATTAACTATGATTAATAAGGATTTTAGTAAATGATACTAATTTTACTATTAAATCAACTCAACTAATCATTTCTGTAAGAACCGTGCACAAACCAAAAACGACAATTAATCAACAAAACTCCACAATACCCAAAAATTCTACTATATATGGTGAATACAACTGTTTTCCAATAAAATATCACCAAATAATATGGATTATGTATAAACTTCATTCCTATCAAGATCAATTTATGTATCATGTTATTCACGAATATGATTAAGTTCAAAAACCTGAAAATCAAGAAGAATAACGAAACCCGATATTCTGAAAGAATAAAGCATACAACAATTGTGAAATTCGTGTCGTAATTCCTAAGAAACCCTAATCAATAACAAACTTAACTGAAAAGCAATAGCACTGATTAACGGTTATGGAAAAATTGGGGGAAAATAACTGAAATTGAAACCCTACCTTGAAAGCGAAGAAGCAGAAGCTGGAAGATGAAGTGCGAGAGAAAGAGGAAGAGGGGTTTTGAAATTGGAATTGAGATTTGGGAAATTATTATATGATGATGGAAAAAGAAAAGAAAAACCTAACAGTTTTGCTTCGAATCGAAGGAGATGAGTCAAACGTGAAAGCACAGTCGTTTTGTGAAAAATGGAAATGAAAATAGTATTTTGAGTTTTTCTTCTCTAGCACGCACGCACGCTCTCTCTCTCTTTGTACGTTTTTTAACTTTTTCTTACATGATGCGATTTTATTTTTTTTAACAAATCTTAATAGAATAAATGTTTAAAAGCATAGTGATTCACCCACACAAAGTGGGCTAAAAGTGATGAATCATCTCAGGTAAGTTACAATCTACAAACACCTAAAGAAAGTGCCACTAGAAAAAATAAAAATAAAAAATTACATGACACTCATACAAAGGAGTGGGTGTCTCCACCATGACATGGTGCAAAATGACATGACTATGAGCGCTAATTATGAAGACATGGCCATTGATACAGCGGTAGCAAGTAACTATAGCATGTGGCAAACAATAGCTTCTTCCTCTAAAAAAAAATATATAGAATATGATTTTGTTCTTTAAGATTTTATATATTTTTATCTTTAAAAAATGATATTTTTCCGTTTAAATATCAAAGTGATTGTAATTTTAAATTGAAATATCGGATTTTTTGTTCACTTTTTGCTTTTTTTTTTTATAATGATATAATGGTCTGCAATTTTTTAGATTAACACCACGGTATAAGTTTGTCAAAATCAAAACACAGTATAAAAAGAACCGTGTTTTTTTTTTAAAGGAAAAAAAAACAAAATATATAACTCATGTGTTGCACGGTTTTAATTGAATGTCCTCATATAATATTATTTTGGTTATTATTTGATCTTATCATATTTGGGAAATATTAAAAATTCTGAATATTATTTAGGCTTAACTGCATTTATGACCCCTTAATTAAGGGTGTTCAAATTCAAATCGATCAAAATTAAAACCATAAACCGATAAAAAAACTGAAAATCGCACAAAACCGAATATTATTGGATGTGTTTAGATGACATTTATTAAAGTTGGGGGTCAAAATAGCATATTTCACTAAAGATAGAGTGCAAATTTTTTACTTTTTTATTAAGGGCCAAAACCGTAACGTTTTGAAACATAAGGGGGAAAACTGTGTAACAGCCCGATTTTTGTTAGATTTGAATTTTTAATTGTTTACTATGTGTTTATTTGTGCTTATATGTGATTAATTGCCTCTATGTTAATTTTGGTTGAGATTAGTAATCTTTGGTGTTAGAAGGGTATTATAGTCATTTTAGACTCAGTAGTATTTTGGTCATTTTGGAGTAAGGGTAATTTAGTAATTTCACGATAAGGATTATTTTAATGCTTAGGTGAGAGCAATTGTTATTTTATTAAGTTACTAGTGGGTTGTAGTAATTTATTTTATAACCGGTAAGTGATCGTTATTATTATTATTTTTAACCCTTAATAGATAAAAACTTTGGGGGTTAGTTTATAAGTGTTGAGAGCACATTAAGACATTGAGGAGGTTAAGCCCAATTGTGTAAGAACTATATAAGCATTAGTCATTAAAGAAAATAGGGTTACACAATCATTTTCTTAAGTTTTGGAAGAGATAGAGAGAAAAAGGGGCAAGAGGAGGAGAAGAGGGTTATAGAGAAAAGCTTGAAGAACCTAGAGGAGCTAGGGATTCTAGGAGTTTAATTGAAGTTTTTGCTAGGATTATTGCTTATTGAGGTAAGGGGGTTAGATTTCATTCATAATCTCTTAGTTAATCTCTTCTCTAATTCTATGCAAAAGTGCTTATTTGAAATAAGTGATTATTGTGAACTTAATTGTTGAAATTCGTGCTCTTGTTTTAGTGATATGTTTGAGTAGGTGAATTTGATGATAATTGAGTTGTTGATGATGAATTTGCATGTTCATGATATATATAAATGAGTAGTTTGTGAATTATGCTCAATTGATGAATTGTGACATGTTGTTGTTGATTTGTGGTGGAATTTATGACTATGAGTTGTAGTTGTTGTTAATTGTTGTTGTTAATGTCATATCATGGATTGGGTATGAATTAAGTTGTGATGAAGTTGTTGTTCTTTAATGAGTTTGAATAAAAATGGGTTGATTATGATTTTGGTGTGAACTTAATAATTTGAAGTGGTGTAAGTGGGTATTACAAGTGTTATGACCCTAGACAGTGTTTTGAATTGATTTGGGAGTGTTGTGTTTGAATTTAGTGATTTAAGAGTGATTCTTAAGTGAAAAGCGCATTGTTAAGCTGATTTGTGAACTACTGTGAAGCCCAAAATCGGCCACTGATTTCACGAATCATGTCCTCTAGCAGATAACCATCCATATCAACATCGACTTCCTTTCTTTTTGACCCACTTGTATTGTTTACCGACTCACCATGCCATATCCATTTGGTATAATTTTGGCAAATCCCGTGACAAATAAGATGCTCTATTATTAGCTCGAAATGGAATGGGCCTCCGTTGAAACATTTAACACAAGGACAATAAAACCTTCCATTATTCTCAGGAAGTTTTTCAAAAGCAAATTGTATAAACTCTTTCACTCCTTTCCTATACTATTCACTAGCGCGGTTAGCACTCATCCAATTACGATCCATAACTACTGACTGAAAAAACTTAAATCCACAAAGACTATATTAAGGTGCTTACTTGGACTAACATAGTTAAAGAGCAGATGGTGACGGTATTCACTATGTTCTAGGAAAGGAGAGGAGACATAAAGTTAAGATTAGCTAGTAAAGAGCAGTTTTATGTAGAGGTGTTGTTAATAATATAGCTGCATTACACAAGGAAAGATAATAAGTATGAAATATGAAAACATATTTATATCTAAATGAACCAGCCACACTACAACCAGCTACACTACTCAAAGGAATCTGCACCAAATGGCACCCTACTGAAACGCCAAAAACAAACATTAACAGCTACACTACTCAAAGGAATCTGCACTGCACTAACATTGAGTATGAAACATTAGATACGAATTTATTTTAGTGCTTGTTACTGTTTGGATAAGTTATTAGTGATACTGATGCATCCCTTGTCTAATAATTTGGGATTTTGGATTTATTTTTCAAATTCTGTCCCATTGCTTGAATGATTTTCATGTGCAATAAAGGAAAGCCTTATTTAGACTTGGAAGCTTATCTTTTCTAAGACACAATAACTATAACACAACACTAACATGGGGGACATAGCAGAGGACATATTGTAGCACAACCAAGAAGCTAACGTATAATGGATGATGGGTATTTTAAAACACTTTAGATAAGAGCAGTATCCATGTGTGTTTATGTGACAACTGTGAAACATCAACTAGTACTGAAGTTATATAACCATAAATATATATATATATATATATATATATATATAAAGTTATACGTAAGACACCAAAATATGAAAAAATAATCAAAGATGACAACACAAAATTCTCAATCATTATAAAGTAATCCCATTTTTATGTAATCTCCCATTTTTCTAATGAATAAACTGTTGCAAGCGGAGTCATATTTTGTGTTCTCTGATAAATAATATGTTGCAAGAGGAGTGATATTTTGTGTTCTCTGTAGAATATAGAGTAGTAAATTTAAATAATTGACATTACTCATCAATATTGATAACCAATTTTAATGGAGGCATACACAAAGTTTAGTAAGAACTAAACATCAAGCAACAAAAAAACT
>Ga0315914_1010433_pt1 | contig 11552 bp, 4 predicted proteins | sample MpolenodulesMG_FD_203920 | JGI IMG/M metagenome (GOLD analysis project Ga0315914, IMG submission 203920) | Medicago polymorpha root nodule microbial communities from Los Angeles, California, United States - elongated nodules | ecosystem: Host-associated > Plants > Roots > Nodule | place: USA... | reverse complement strand
GTTTCAAGTAATGCTTAATCACCAACTTCTCTATCCCCCACCCCCCCAAAAAAAAAAAAAGATGAGGAAAGATAACAATACGTATTGGGGTATCGTCTAAATATGTCTTTGATAACAATGATTGCCTCTTGAACCACATAATTTACTTTTATCTTGATCAGCTCTAGCAAAACACTAATGCATCTTTCAGCTGCTCTCTCTAATTTAATGGCACAACGACCAATTGCACGAACAGCCTTTCTAACAAAATCTACATCAACTTCCGTAGCATACTCCTTAAATTCCAACAAAACCTGCCAATGTCGTAACCAATGGGTCAAAAAAAAAAAATTTAAAAAAAGGTGAGAAAAATTGTTTATAGAATAGCTGCAACGGTTTAAAGTTTCATGAGAAAAATTGTTCTGGCAAATTAAATATTAAATATGTATGCACATAGTAAACAGCAGTTCTGTGTCAAATTAATAAAAGAAAGGTGAGCCTGTTAGGATAATGAATAAAGGGGAGTTATAGTTAGAATTAGTTATGGAACTTTGCTAGGTAGAGGATACTCATTAGAGAAAAATAGTAAATTATATTCATTATGTGAATTAGAAAGTTTGTGTGAATGCAGAAATCCTTTGTGAAAGGAAACCCTTGTTGGAGAAGCCTCTCTTCTTTTTTTGACCATTCAATAAAAATGTTCATTTATTTTCAGTTGTTTCAATCGATTTACCAATTCATTTCATAGTGTGTAGTGTTCACTAAAATCACTGGAGCTCACTTTTAACAAAACAAAATTATTATTTTTTTTGAAAGAAAAACAAAATTATTTTTTATTCACAAAAAAAAAATGAAAAAATGGAGAGGGGAGGAAAATATTGAACTGAAAGCTGTATAATGTAAAGCTTACCTGGTCTATATTTCGGTCTGAAGCAAGTTTTATCATGATTTCTAATTTCTCCATTTTCACATATATAGGATCATTGTATTTGCAGAAGAACACCTACAGATAGAACAGGAGGCCCGTAATCATTTGGCGTCTAAAATAAAAGAGGCCTATAATCCGGTGACCTAGTTTGTTTATAACTAAGTGACGAGTTCACAATAAAATTTAGATCAATACCTTAATTTCATGTGCAAGAATTGTCGGCCTTCTTTGTACAATAAGATTGATATTTCGCAGGGCAACATATTGTATCTCAGGTTCTGCTGAGAGTAATGTCACAAGAGGAGGAGCCATCTTTTTGCAAAGATTCCGGACCACGTCAGTGCTGGTGATGAGTTCCATTTGTTGAAGGATCATCTACATGTCATTATAAATTGTGGTTAGCACACCAGGCAGAATGTGATTAGTGATTACCGATGCATTAATATTGACAAATGGTCTGCAAGATAAGAAGTTACAGGTGAGGGCAGTGGAATCACCTTAACAGCCGATAGTACAACTGCACAATTGGCATGCTGTAACCGTGGGGTAACTCTTTCTACAATGTTTTCTGCCTCACGTGCATCAGCAGCCTTGTATCTAGAAAGAGCGTCCAGTATAAAAACTTGACCCCATCTGGTAAGTGAAACCAAGTTGTGTTAGATTGATTGAAACAACAGGTTAAAAGATGGACAAGGAAAGACAGGATGATGACAGCTGAAACAGTGGCTAAAAAATTACAATACTGCACAATCAACTAGACAAAATAACTTGATATTTTTTGGTTTTATGTTTTAAATCGTCATCAAGATGCATATTCAGTTACTACTAACATATATTTCTCTAAGATACAATCTCTACAAAGATGTTTTATCAAAATATATTGCTCCAAAGAGGTCAAAATCATCATGAAAATCAGCTGTTAAGGATAGCATCAAATTCTACAATCAACTATGGCAATTTGCACTCTTGATCTTAGAGGCAGATTATTGTATTTCATTTGTATCATGGTTATAATATTTCAAACAGTGAGACCCTAGCTAGCAGGGTTTTGTTTTAAGCAACTACAAGCTGTTCAGCTTGAGGACCGGGTGAATGTATAGGGAGAGAATATTGTAAGGTAACTCCCTTTGTTAGCTACACCCTCCATTTCAAATTGACTGTCGTTTAAGGTTTTTCACAAGGTTTAAGAAAAGCAACAAATGACTTGATAAGTGGAAAAAAATTACTAAATAGTCCTTATAATTAATGGAGTATTGGTCATTGTTATAAATGCACGGTAAAAACGGGAAAAATTGAAAAGAAAAATTAAGGTTACATTGAAAAGATAAAATCACACATAATATGCTTTTTTATCATCTTCTTAGAGTGACAGTCAGTATCAAATGGGGGGAGTAGTTGAATAGTTAGTTGGTTAGGTAGTGAGAGATGGTAGGTTATAAACAAGAGAAACGGAAAATTTCTTAGAGGGGACATGATTAGTTTTGGAGAGGATCTAAAAGAGGGAGAGAACTAGGTCACTCAAATACCTGGAATGTAATAGAGGTTCTACCAATAAACACTGTTTTATTAGAGGGGATATCATTAGTTTTGGAGAGGATCTTAGAGGAGAGGAGAACTAAATCACTCAAATACCTGGAATGTAATCAAGTTTCTACCGGAGTTGCACTATAACTAGAGTTGAAAGTATTTCAAATTTCAAAACAAAGACTTACTCTGTACATTCATTTAATGCAGTGAGGAGCTTTGATAGTGTATGACTAGTGATCTCAAAGATGGGTCTAGTGCTATTGTCCTGAATTTCAGCGAGTGCCGCAACAGCATTAGCAACAACCATTGGATTATTGTCAGATATCAAATCCTTCAGCGATTCCAAAAAACCCCTGTCCTCAACTAACTCTGCATTTATGTCATACAGCTTTGCAACACAAATGGCTGCTGTCTTGCGAACATATGGATCATCGTCCTGTCAACATATATCAAACACAAGCACAGGTTACAAATAGTTAGTCCAAATACAAATGTCACCGGAATCAACACAATAAGAAATCAAAAATAGTGATTTCAAACTAAAAAGTAGACATGGGAAAATTATCAACGAATTGTGTATGCACCTTTAGACATCTTTGAAGGGGATCACATAGATACTCGGTAATTTTATCCACACGAATGCATCCCATTGTTCGCACAGCTAAGGCGCGAATTAAAGGATTTGGATCTTGTGAATCCTGAGCAGCATTTCATAAAATGAAAATTTTGTCATACAACATTCAACTGCCATGAGTAAGAGTTGGGAAAGGCAACTATAAGTTATTCTAAACATAAATTTGGAGAACAAGATAGGAAGGGAAAACGGATATACTATGTAGTCTCGAGAACACCAAAATCCAAGAAATTAGCAATAGCAAAGAGTAAAAAAAGAAATGATACAAAAAGACACTGAATGAAAGTAAGGAAAATATACTGACAAAAGAATGGTCATTCGAGCTTTCACCTTTACAAATGTATTTACTGCAAGTATAGCAAGGTCCGGCTGGCTCTTTGCATAATTTATCAGATACAAGTATACCAACTTTTTCAGCTCCAAATTTTCTGTTTGCATGCAATTTACCACATCTGTAAACAGTGATGACACATCCTTTCCAACCGTCATAGCTGCAATTACTTTTTTCACTGCATCTTTTCTCTTATCCTGAAAAACATAAAATAAATAGAAGTCAGACTCAAGGTAGTCAAATCGAGATTTAACATAAAATCGGGAAGGGGAAATAAAATCGTAAATCGTAGAACCGTAACACTAATAAAACTCATATATATGCATATAAATTCACATAAATGCATATATAATAGCATTAGTAAGACAAAGAAAACATTAAATCACTTGAAATAGCTGACATCTAAGATAGTTAAAACCTTAAATCACACTTCAAATACTCATATAAATTCAAATTCATTTGTAAGCATAATTGCAGAAACATTTCAAAGATCGTAGAATGTAGGATTCAATAATTAACAAGGGGTGATTCCACTCAATTTCGCCAACATAGGATTCTGCATATACTCATAATTGCCGAGGGCTAGCAAAATCTTGAGATTTTACAATTCAAATAAAGATTTTAACTACCCACACATCTTAAACACAATCTTTGACAACAGAAAATGAAAGCGAGTGACTACCATAAAAAGTAAGACAAACACATCTAACAAATTAGAAACAACAAAACATGTATTACTATTATAATAATGAGTTTTTTTCTTAAGAATTATAATAATGAATTGTTAATCAGAACATCAACAAATCGCAGCACGATAATAATGTAAAGATTCTTAATACAACAACAATCAAGTCTTATCCCACTAAGTGAGACTGGCTACATGGATCAAACGACGGCCATCTCATTAATCTCTGGATACTTCTTAATAGTTCTTCTAACCTCTAGTTATTTGACTATCATCCATATGATCTGCTTTCCTTACCACAGAATCTACCGGTTTTTTCTCTACATGCCTAAACCACCTAAAGCTTAGTTTGTACCATCTTTTGTAAATGCAAATATTCATAATTCTTAGTACAATATGAAATTCAGAAATAGGAATCCAGATGTACGCATAATTGGTTCGGTAATTAAAAGATGTACGCATCGAGGAATTGTAAAGACGGAATCCAGATCGGATCTAGAAATGGAAATTGCGAAAAGAGAGAAAGGGGATCGGGATCTGAGGAAAAGGAAAGGAACCTTATACTGGGAATTAAGCTCCTCTTTGAGTTCAGGAATTTCACCCTTCTTCGTGGTGGAGAAGTATTTGGAGTCGTTCCGACTCATCTTTGCTGCGTCCTTCTTCTGATTCAAATGTCTATGTCGATGCGGGGAACGAAGAAAAACTTTGATTCTAGTTTTGACGACTGTATCAGAGAAAAGTCCTCAAACGGTGTCGTCCGACTCACTGTTCACCACTATATATTCATAATAACATTTTAAAAGATGAATTTCTTTTAGCCACTACGCTAATTGACAAAAAAAAAAATAGCTCAATTCATAATATTGCTCATTTATTTAACAGTTCACATTATCTATAAATCATCTTTATCATTGATTTTAGATTTATCTGTCAAAATCAATAATTACATCTAATGAAATTTGATTCAACATTGATTTTAGAATTGTATACGGCTTCAAAAAATAAAGAATTATAGATGGATTTTTTTTATTTCAATTTATATATGGATATTGTATTGTAACAAAAAAAAATATGGATATTGTATATAACTTTAGGCTTAATTACATTTATTATCTATTAACTTGTTTTTTAAGTTAAGTTGGGTGGCTTAACCGTAAAATTATTCAATTTGACCCCTTTAAATTATGTATGTTTAACACAAATCGGTCATTTCAGTCCAAAACTATTAATCAAAATAAAAATATATATAATTAATAATGGCACGTTATACATATCAAATGGGTGTTTCAACGGAGATGAGGGTGGTGGGTAACCATAGAGAAGACGAGAATGGAAGAGTGAATTTGGCATCAATGAGACTCTGACATATATATGTAACCTGCCACCTTACATATATTTTTTACTTTGACTAATAGTTTTGAACAAAAATGACCCAATTACAGTAGTCAATTGGATGAAAATGAAGGAAAACAAATTATTTACACTATTAACTAATAAGAGTTTTTTTTTTTTAAGGACTAGAGATTATTTTTTTATTTAATGAGTTGTAATTTTTTTTTGAGGGGATAACTTGTAAATTTATTGTTAAGCCTAAATCAATCCAAGAGTGTTCGTCGGGAATTTAGAAGGTGATCGCCAAACCTTGACCTCAAATTGTTTCTAACACTTATTGGATCATTAGATATGGTTATGATGTGTGATTCTAGAGAGAGAGGTTGATCACAAGTTGTGAAATTCTTGAATCTTGAGGACATTGCTGATGCCTATCACTCCTACTCCTAGCTTCAAATGAGTATCTAGTGCCTGTCCTAAGGGTCTATCTGCCCCTGGATCATGTAGGAAATGTGAAGATGTTACTAGTATCTTGGCAGAACTACATCAGTCAAGTGTGACACACCTTATTTAGTCTTAGTATTTTGGTACTACACAACTCATATGTTGCCTTTTCTTTAGTGTGTTAGTTTGGACTATGTTGAAGGATAGGAGTAAGATTGTATTCTCTCATATGTTAGACAGATAAATATGAGTCATGCCCTCTCCAATGCGGCTTCTCACCATACTCAATTGAATGTGAGATCTCTAAAACTCCACCTGTAGAGGCCTCCTTCTGGAGTGTTTAAAGTTAATGTTTTGATCCCTCTAAAACAAAAAAAGTTAATGTTGATGGTTCCTTCATTTCATATTTGGATAGTATTTCTTGTGGTGATTTTCATAAGGGACGACAACATGGTCAAAGGCTTCTTAGTTGAGCTAGTAATGCACTAAATGCTAAACTTCTGGTCCTGAATAGTAGTGGTGTCTTCCTGCAACATGGTATCTCTATTGCCCCGTTTTGCTCAGGGCTTTCATTTTTTTGAACAAGTTAGTTGATGGTTCTGCTACATGCTCTCTCAGGCACATTATCATTTCAAAGAACTTATGAAGAAATAATGAGGGGGCTCGTAAGAAATTCGTCCATTGAACAAAGCATGAATGTCATTAATAACTATTCAAGTTGCAACTATTGGTTAATGAATTTTTTGAACAACATTTTAACAGAAATTGAAAACTGATTTATCATGAACAGCTTTCGGTAGAACTGTACTTTTAACCATTAAGAGCTATTTTAATACTAATCCATGTTTTTGGTCAAAAAAACAAAAAATATTCATCCAAGTTTGAAGAAAGTCACCAATAGGCTCATTAAAAATGTTCTAATTTGTAAAGTTGTTAAATTGATCATAACTCGAGTTTTTGTCAAAACAAATGAATTGTGGGACACTAATTTGAGTCGGTTGAATGAACCGGTGGAGAGTTGAAAATTATGCACTTCTTTCACATCAAAGAAAGTCATGCATCAAGTGTCAAACCTCCATATGCTTAACTTTCAAAATCTTGAGCATGCAAGCTAGCTTATGCACTGGAAAGATATTGCATAACATACTCTTTGAAGGAAAAATGAATTTGCATTTAATACATTGAAAAAACCTGAATGTTCAATTTGCCATTAACTAAATAACTAATCCGTGTGGTTATGTCCAGCCAATGGCAAATTGTGCAGCTAAGTAATTTCAATGCAATAAATGCATGGATGCATTTTTTCCTTCAAAAGATAAGCTATGTCATATCTTTACAACGATTTCATTAGCTTGCGGTGGAGACGGTTTTGAAAGTTAAGTATATGTTGAAGAAGTTTCACACTTTGGGTACATAACTTTGTGTAGAAGTGTGTGAGAGAGAAGAAAAATTAAGTGTAAGGTAAATTCTAAAAGCATGGGAAAGACTATATATTGTATATCTTGTGTTTTATATCTTGTGTGTCTGAGAGAGTGGAGAGAAGTAATATTCTTTGATATAGTGGAATATTTTTCGAAGTTTGTCCCCATATTTTCCCCTCGATTTTTTTATGGTTTTCCACATTAAAATAAGTGTTCATTATATTGTTAACGCTGTGCTGTAAAAATCAATTTCTTTTGGATTTCAGTAGTTTAATTTACACTCACATTACGGTCGTCGGTCATCGAGACCAACAGAGTGAACTATTGAGACAAAATTTTGTTTAAACAGAAAAATTATAATCACTGTCCCAGGGCAAAAAATCATGTATTATAAATTTAACTTTCAATATGAAGAGAAAACATAAAATGATTTGTTAAAAGGTTTCAGAACCACATCAGTAGAACATAAAAAGTAAATGGATCACCTAAAACTAAATGGGTTTTCATCATTTCTCTTCTCTAGAGCAGACAGAAAAGAGCCTTTCTCCAACTTGAATGATAGACCTCCAAAGGTCTAAGCAGTAGCACTTGGAGATTTGTACAACTTCTCCACCATCTTCCTGTAATCTGTATAACAAATCACCAAAAATCATTATAACTATATTTGGGATTCACAGATTATATCCATTCACAAGACTCATAATGATTGCAGGACTATTAAATATGTTTATTACCTTCTTGATTGCTCCAAAGCTGTGCTGCTTGTGGATTTAGTGGTGAACTAATGTTTGGCTCTACATTATTAACAAGTTAAAAAAAGAATTAGGAAAAGTACAAAGAATACACTAATCTAATTTGTATACTGTGCAAGCCTAAAATAGTTTCACACATATATATGTGCATATTGAAAAACTTGTTAACAGCATGCAAAATTCAGAAAATAATTAATTCATGTGTGCAGAAAATTTTCAATCATTGTGTCTACCTCCAAGAAGACTTTGTATGGATAGTAGAATTGTTCTGACATCATAAGCAGATGACCATTTATCCTATAAACAAACAAAGAAATAAGATCAGTATGTCAAGCCAAAACAATGTCAACAACAAATGCTCATGAAAATGTTCCTTAGATCATTTCACATTACCTGAAGTATGTCCAAGCATATATTGCCATGAAGATCAACATTTGGATGGAAGCAGGTAGTTTCAAACTTGACTTTAGGAGCCTTAAAAGGATAATCATTAGGAAAAGAAAGTGACAACTTGTAATCTGTGCCTTCAAACACTGTCTCTTTGCTTCCTGTTATTGTTCCTTTCCACAAGAATATGTTGTCTTCCTCAGGAAAAGCAGATATACCAGAATCACCACTCATCTGACAGATCAATCACAAAAATGCAAAACATTAATATCTACTTTTCAACTGATCCACACTTTTACTTAATACATGTTTAGATTCACATAGTTTTTCAGATTCACAATGTGCCACCGTAATTTTGGCAAAAACTTTTAACCTCAACAAAATTAAGGCGTCACTGTGATTCTAAAAAAACACTAATAAAAGCTGCCTCAGAAAGTTTACTCTTTGTTGTAAAGAAACAATAATGATAGCGGATATAAGCTTCTTACCATCAATGACATCAATTCAGACTGCAACCTGCTCAACACACAGATCAAATTGGACCAACACAAACAAAGCAGGTGTTAGAATCAAATCAAATCAAATCAAATCAAATGCCGTTACAAATGACAGTAATAACAAGGGTCTGCTAACTAGTGTTCGGAGTACTGAACTACTGATTAAGAATATTCAAAAATCATTATAGATAACTTATTGATTTAACAAAACTAAGCTACACAAGGTATCACAATTGATCTATGTAGCAGTGACACATAAACAGATACACGCTTACATAGACACTTGTAGTAATTTAAGAAAATTATGGGATGTAACAAAACTAAGCTACACAAGGTATCACAATAATCTTGTGCTGCTGCTCAGATTGATATTGCATCACCATCGGTTGATTGTTCATTCCCTTATATGGCACCTTGGGATGTATGCATAAACCAGAAATGAACAACTCACATGAATGGTATACGGTGTCGGTGCACTTTGCAGGGACACCATATACCAATCATGTGGGTCATGCATCTCCTCTTCTATGCACGCATCCCGAGGTGTTGGGCAAAGGAATAAAGATCCAACCAATCATATTAATATACAATGTCGACGGTATCACTTTGAATGTCAGCATAACATTATTGTAAATATAACCACATTCCTGTCTGTGTTTGAATTAATAGAAATTGATGACTCAAACATGATTGCATTTTATTCGATTTTTCTATATTGATGATATTAGGTAACATTCAGCTATTAAGAATGACAACAACAATGATGATAATAATAAAAATGTAATGAAGCAAAAACACAAGCAAACATATATTGACATGAAACAAAAACAAGAAAAAGAGAGAGATTTAATAAAATGTGAATGAGAAACCTTTTGAGAACAGAGGTGGAATCAACGGACTTAGGAGGAGGAAGAGGTTGTTTTGTTGGAGGAACAATCGGTTGAGCAGCATCAGTGTTCCCATTGATGGTAGCCATAAAAATCGAACGATAATGAATGAATCCAATCGGTACCCGAAAAAAGAAGAAGAAGAAATGAAAATATGGAAGTGAAGAAGAATATGATGAATTGTGAAGAGGGTTTGGTTGATTTAAAATGAAACGATCGTACTAACTAGCCGTTGTGGCAGCAGAAAAGGTAGAAACGCAACGGCTAGTTATATGTCAATAACCTTACTTTTTATTTTTCCCTGTTTAATTTCCGTGCATTGCGTGACCATGTCTTTTTCTTTTTTTTTCTTTCTTTCGAACAGTCCTTTGTTTCGTAGCAATTCCTGTGTGATCTAAAGATTTAGACACATGATTTGATCAAGGTATATTTACTTGGACATAAGCCCTAAATAAATATATTTGGACACACATACAAAATCATAAAAAAATAAAAATAATAAAATTGAATAATGTCAATTGATATGACTAAATACTTTTTCTCTAAAAAAATTTATTTTATGTGAGGATGTGTCTAACAAGATTTATTTGTGTTTGTGTCCATAAAAGATTTTCTCGATTTTTTTTTTTGTGGCCGGAGTTTGAACCTCAAACATAGACACAATTTTATTTTTTTTTGTCTATCTCTCTTCAAATTGCAACAAATGAAAAAAAAGTTATAAATGGAGAGGATCTTGACTCAAAGTTGTGTCATATAAGAATTATTCTTGTTTTGGAATATGGTTATTAAGACTTGAGGGGTTTAGAGATTGTTTAATTTAAAAAAGTAGAAGTTATTTTGTGTTTTTTTACCGACAAATGTTATCTTTTTTCTCTTTTATTTTTTTGCTAGGATTCGAACAATGGACATATAACTCCTTCACTTCTTTAATATTTTAATTCATTCAAGTCAGCGACACATCCCCTCTTTTGTGTTTGTTTGACTTCATGATTTTTTTGAAATGAATAGTTATAATTTTCAAGAAAAGTTATTTTAGATTTTGTAAAATATAAAGAATCCAGGGGTGAAATCTATATTTTTTTTATTTATTGGGATTATTTACAAACTTCACCCAAACTATAGGCGCTAGTTTAGATATTAACCCTAAAAATTATAAGAAATTTTACGGTGTTATATATTAACAAAATACTAAAGACTACATAGAAGGGTTGTCAGAATTGAGAGTTTAAGCTAATCCATTTTTGCTCAAGTAAAATTGACTTGTAAACTTGTACGATCATATTAAAATAATAAATTATTGATATACATTATTATATAATATAATAAATGTATGGAAGCCCCTAATATGGACCCTAAAACTAAGGGACCAACTGTGGACCTCACAGTGTGACTCGCTATAGCCAGTAACCATCTGACAATCATTTTTGGGTAAATGACTAAAATATTTGGTGGCATAAATTTGAATAACTTATTTTCTTTATATTTTAGTTTCTTCTTCTACCAACACATATCTCCAACAAAATCAATCTGCAATTGACTCTCTTCTAAAGAACAATTACCACTTCAATACAAAAGAAGTGGGTGCCATTTTTTTGCCTCCGACCAATCAATTTTTGTAAGTTAGAGGAAGAAGAAGTGATTCAAAACAACATGATCTGCAAGAGTGTAAAATTATAAAGAAAGAAGCCCAGTTAATACATCTGAACTTGGTTTCTTACTTGTTTGTCTATTTCAATAGTTGTTGTCAT
>Ga0315914_1010432_pt1 | contig 11552 bp, 8 predicted proteins | sample MpolenodulesMG_FD_203920 | JGI IMG/M metagenome (GOLD analysis project Ga0315914, IMG submission 203920) | Medicago polymorpha root nodule microbial communities from Los Angeles, California, United States - elongated nodules | ecosystem: Host-associated > Plants > Roots > Nodule | place: USA... | reverse complement strand
ACAATTTGTTTTCCTCTCTTGCTTTCGCACACCATACATACCAGAGTTACATGTGTTTTGATAAATGTTGATCAATTAGGGGTTATAGACATTATAGTTTCTTTCAAAAAAAAAGACATTATAGTTGATTATATCATTTTTAACTTTTTTTTTATAGTAGATGAATAAATAAAAGTCAAATACTATGATATCTTGTTGTAGAACTTTTTCTAATGACATAAATTGCTCAAGTTAGAAGTTTATATATGTATTTTATTTTAATTTTAGACCACCTTTAAAAAATTAAAATATATGTAACGGTGTCGGTTTCCTATATTTTTTACATTAACGATGTCGATGTGTCCGTGTCAGTGTCGTGTCAGGTATCCGTGCCGGAGTCCATATAGCTATTTGATTCAAATACTTTTAGTACATATTAAATTTACGGGCTATCTTGGAGAGTCACTTTTTCTTTTTCTTTTTTGCAAAATTGGAGTCACCTTTTAGTCCATATAATCTAGTTTAGTTTTATTCACAGATTTTCACAACGGGAGGTATAGTTCACAACTTAGATTGTTTTCTTTGAGCAATTTAGAGGTCTAACAACACCTCAGATTTTGGTTTGCTCTAATACAAGAACGTATTCAATTATATATGATGGGTGTTCAAGGTTCCACACAATCACACCTCAGATTTTGTTAACTACTCTTTTTACTTTTTTATTTCTTTTCAAAATCACTACTATCAGAGGTTGTTCTTCAGATTTTATGCAACTTAAAATTCCCCAAATCAACCCCATTATAATTTCCTGAACTAAGAGTGTAAGATAACTTGAGTATTTGATTATGCTTCTTTCGAGAATAGTGTAATGGACTGATGCCTTGATGGCTAGGTTCCATTAATTGGCGATTTTTCTCATGTGTGTGACTTGATGGCTAGGATTATGTTTGTTTTTTTACCTACTATCTAATGTGTGTTCTAATAAGATATGTATAGTCAATACTTTGATTGATTTGCTGAGAATATAATTATTTTTTCCTTGCAGATGGATCTTTCGGCAAACACGAAATATTGCTTCGATGTAAGCATATCTACACAATGAAATCTAAGATATTAGATGTTTTGGAGGTAGAGCCTTGCTAGCTTATTTCAAGTATATGGAAAAGAATGTTGTATAATGATTGTTTGATTCATTTGATTTGATTTTGTATAATGATCAGTTTATATGGAAAAATATTCTAATATATAAAATAATGTCATTGATTTGGATAATATGATATGAACATTAGACTCTAGTTAGGAGGACAAGAATACGCTTGTTGTTTTATTCCAACATATTTTATGCTCAAATTTGCATGTTTAATATGAATGAAATTAAGTGTATGAAGCTTATTTGGTACTGCAGTAAGCTAGGAACAGAAGAAAGTGAGAAAATTTATCAGTATTTTTTACATCGGTGGCCTTGTAGGCCGAAGTTAAAAATGTTAATGAATAAAAAATGGATCTAGAATTCACATCGGTGAAACTTATACCCGAAGTGAAGCAAAAATATTTGACATCAGTTTCTACGGTACAACCGATGGGAAAACCTATGTTAATGTATAAAATATCACATCAAATCTGTGATTGGCTGCCCGATGTGGAAAATGACTTGTCACAACGGTTCAAAACCCGATGTGAAATGATGCTGACATACAACATCACCTTTAGTTACATCGGTCGGGACCCGATGTGAAAAGTCGATTTCCACCGATGTGAAATGTCATTTCTGTAGTAGTGCTTGTTGTTGTGTAAGGAAAAATCATTGGAGATTTTAATTTGTATAAATAAAATTTACCTTGACCCAACGAAAGTCTTCTAAATCAAGGAAAAGTCAAGTCATGGCAACTATAATTCTCTTTTCTTTATACTTTTTGAAGATCGATCGCAAGGCGTGATGTCACCAACTTGACATATACATATTACTAGCATTTGTGAAGATTCATTGGCGTCTTGCGGTCCTTGGTCAAAAATTTGAGAGTTGAGACTCAATTTGGTTCGTTAAAGAATACAACTTTTAGTTTACTACAAAGAACAATTAAATCCTCAAATATAATCTAAACTTAAAACTGAGTTTTGTGGCTGATATGCAACTTTTTATTTGTCTACCATAGTAGCAGGTCATATCACGTTGGCTAAGAGGAGTAAGGATTCTCTCCATTTATTTAAAATAAATAATGTCATTTGGTGAGAGATAAACGTAAAAAAGTAGATGATGGATCATATCACTAAGTGAGTCTCATCACTATTAATTGTTAGCGAATAGACAGACACTACCATGTCCATCTGTCCGCTCTTTTCCCAGCGTTAGCGTGTGTGAATAATTTTTTTTGGTCAAGTAGCTTAGTGACTTGAACTCACACATTTTAAATGTGGAGAAGTTGGATGTATGGGGTTCGAACCCCAACCTCTGCATATATTATGCATTGTATTGCATGTACATTTTATTATGTTTGTTTATAGTATATAGTTGCCTTTTGGATCATAAAATTTATAAATGAGTTGTAAAAATGTAAACCCTAATTCATTCACTAATAATAAGATGGAATAATATTGTTTTTATAGTCAGAGACATAAGCAAACTTGGCCAAAATTCTTAATCAGGCACCATGTTTCATTATTTTACGCTGTATTGTTCCTTTATATCTTCTCTTATGAGTTGCTACTCTAACAATATATGTTCAAGTTGCTAATGAACAATCTACCAAAAGTAAAGCTACATGGGCTGAAGGTGCAGAATGAATCTAATTTTACAATACCATGTCAACATCTTGAACAGAATAATACTTTTGTTGTCTTGTTTCCTACTTTTTTTTTTTTACCAAATCTTGTTGCCTATTTCTTACAAACATAAGACTACCGGTCAACGCTGAAGTTTCACTGCCGACCACTGCGATTCGTCGAAGCTCCGCCGATAGTCACCATAAAATCCCAGGTCGCCGTCGAGCCACCATGGTCAACGCCGGTTGACCACCATCTGCCACCACTTGTGACCATAAGATTTTTAACTATTTAATTAATATTTCTGAATTATTAAGTGCTTTTGTCAAAAAAAGTTATTGGGCTAAAAAAACAATGTTGGGCCTTGATATATTTGGACTGAACTGCTTAAAAAGTTTGAAGATTGCTTTTTTGATATTCATTGTGTCTTAGTAACACAAGTAAATGACCAAAAAACCCAGCGGTAGTTAACTGCCAGCGTGTTTTTTAGTTATAAGTCAGCGGTAGTTAACTACCGTTGAGGGTATTTTAGTCTTTTACTTGTGTTTTTAGGAAGTATTGAAAGTCAGAAAAGCAATTGTCAAAAAGTTTTGGGCCGCATATACTTGGATTGAATTCATTAAAAAATACACTTAAATAAATAATACACCCCTTCAAACAAATAATACACTTTAATTTATGGATCGGATGTACATCCATCCGTTAATAACCTATCAATGGATGGATCAGATGAATTTTATATTTAATGGATTGGATGGAATTTTTTTAAAAAATATTCAGTGGATTTGCATGGACTAATGAATATGAATTTTTTTGATCCATGGATCCAAATCCATCCAATTTATCCACCCACATCTAGGTAGAACAACCACATAAGTGAGAGTCTTTCACAAAAAAAAAAACCACATAAGTGAGAGAGACGTTACACTCTTATCCAAAAATTAAGGCAATGAGTTTATGGATCTTCTCATTTATAAAATGTTCAACCTCCATTTTTCTATTCGATGTGGGACATATAACTCATACTTGCACACAACAGAAATGTTCCTAAATTTAGTGTGGAACTCAACATTCAGTATAATTTGTAAAAATAAATAAATAAAAAGAGCTACTTAAAATGAAGTTTTTAAAAATAAATTCTAAAAACGGTGTTTAACATATAATTCAAATATTAAAAGACCAGATGAACATTTAAATACATTGAAACACAAATTTGAATCCTCAATTCTTCACTTTTCATCGTTATTATGTGTGTGTGAATTTTGTCATTGGACTCTTTAGTTAAAAAAATACTCAATGTTTAACCCAATTTCTCTTAAAATAATAAAGATCTCAAACAAATTTCAACAGCACCTCTCCATAAACGTAAAAAAATAAAATAAAATAGAATATCTGTTTTTTGCTTTTGGAATTTTATGACGGAAACAAACAATCTTTTGTTTTCTGCTTAATTGCATATTTTTGGTCCTTTTTTAATTTATCATGCTCTGAAAAATAGTCTCTCTATTTTTAAGATCAAACTTCTTTGTCCTTAAAATATCGTACTTATTGCAATTTTGGTTCGAAACCAGATATTTTGATTTTTGATTTTTTGGCCTTAGAAGTGATAATTATAGTTTCGATTCTGAATATGAATAGGAAATACCAATTTTGAGGCAAAACCATAAATGTGAAACAAATCAATTTTAATTAAGCATGTGCAATGTGAATGCATTTTTTTTAACACTTCTATAAAAGGAGTAAGTTCTCACGCATTATGTGTTTATAAGTAACATATTTCACACGTGACCTATATGTGAAAATGATGAATGAAAAGTTTATTTGTTTCACTCATGTCGGCTGCTTAATTTTTTGCTTAATTTTTCTTTTTAAGGAATGTCGGCAGCTTCATTTGTTATTTTACATATTGACTATGAAATAAAGTAGTTTATTTTGTCACGTGTGTAAAATAAAATAAACATGCACTTTACAATTTTTTTTGGAGGTGCACTTTCTTTTTAGGAGTCAAACTAACCTACTAGTAAAATTAAAATTGAGAAAATCGAACTTAAGACATAGAGGGGTGCAATTACATGACTATGTGACGTAACTGAAAAATGATAGGAACCTTTGTCTTTTATTGGTATTCGCATGGTGTGAAATATATAATACTTAAAATAATTATCTCACATATTGACACTGATGTCTTTGTTAACCTTTCATATGAAAGGGCACCAGTGAAAAAATGGCATACCGCCCCCAAAAGAAAAGTAAGAAAGAAAATGGAAGAAAGAAGATAAATATGAGTTTTAGCATGAAGAATATGGAAGAAAGGAAGAGTATTTGTAGGTAGAGAATCACATAGACTGTATCTACATCAGATGATTTTGTACAAACCCACTATATATCTCATTGAAACAAATTTTTAGTATATATATTTGGTACAAACACTGAAAGTCATGGAAGTGCAAATGAATAGTGTGTGGACTTTTTTTACTTATTGAGCAAAAACCAAAGCAATTTTATTTAAAAAGAAAAATGTTGCAGAAGATAAGCATCACTAGAGACAAGATAAAGATAAACCAAACCCATAGAGATAAAAAGTAAGTAATTTGCAACTAACTAAACTTAACCCTAATCAAGATTATGCAGCTAAGGTTCTGCATCTAGAAAAAAACTACCATTAATTTTGTTTTTTAGAGATAAACAAAGTCTCTTTAGTGATTGACACAAGACCCTTTAGGTGAAATGATATTAGTGGCTGTTCCATGAACATTATTGCACTTCACAGAAGCTGGCTTCTTTCGATTAATTGAGGTAATTTTGATTTGATTAAGGGTGATATCGTAACACCCTAGCTTAGCACAATCCAATACAATAGCATTTTCATCAATACATGTTCCACAGATATTACTGAATTTGATGTTACTTATTTTCACTGCTTGGTGCTGCAACAAAAATGAAAACAAAAATAATGTAAGTATGTTAGAATTTTGAACAAAATTAATCAACACTAAGTGAGAGAAAAATTAATTATGTTAACCTGTTCGGGGGTCTTCATATAATGTTGGTCAATATATACAGGGAAATTTGTTTGATTTAGTATTATATCCTCGAAGATGATATCTCTGGCGTATCCTTTTCCACCCTTCAAAAATATATTGGATTTTTGTTAATTCAATTTAACATAAAAATACATAGGATAATGTATTATTATATAGTTTTATTGATTTCAAAATTATATCATTACCGGCCATGTTTTGATTTTAACAGCACTATCAGCTCCATTGAATGTACAATTCTTGATACTTAAATGTTCTGCAAATTCTGTTGAACCATGCCCTCCTAGACTCCCTACACTGCATGTGAAATTATTCATTTATTATGAAACAGAAATTCTAGGTGAATACTCAAAAATTAATAGTACAAATAACTAGATTCATATCTCAAATTCTTATTCCTAAAAAAAAATCTCATATTCTAATTGGTAATGTTAAACTGTATAATATATGCAAGGTCCGGGGTTCAAACCCCATAGACCACCAAAAATTGTATTTGTAACATAAATCTAAGTTTCTAATAAGTCAAATGACTTTAAGTATATATTTTTGACAAACCTAATGCCGTGACCAGGCCCACATGTAACTTGGCTGACGTTGACAAATTGTGATCCACCTTTGATAGCAATACAATCATCGCCTATAGTATAAGAAATGTTAACAACAACACTTTCTTTTCACTTCTAAAAATTGTTTAGTGATCAAATTATTTTAGGTGATATAGCGATCGAATGTTAAAATCGTTTGTTTATCATTGTCACTATATGAGTTAGTGACCGATTTAACAAATGTGGCTAAATCACTAGTCATTAATATTAGCGATTAGCTTAATGATAGATGTGTAAGGAAAAAACATAAGCATATTTTTACCACTTCGTATTGGAATGTCATGAACATTGACCCGAATTGCCCTTGTTAAATCAATTCCATCAGTGTTGTGACTTTCTTTTGGTGAATTAATATGAATATGGGAGATAGTTACGTCTTGGCTATCCGTCACCGCAATATGTGGTCCTGGCCCATTGATATGAGTGAGTCCAGTTATTTGAAGCCCATCACATTTATCAAACTGCAAAGCCTGCGTTCCAAACATTGTAATTATTGAGAAAAATATATTTCAATTCGTGATTGTTTGATGAGAATTTCTATTATATAAAGGGTCATGCTAACCAGAGCCTCTAAGACACTGGTTAAGGATACCAAAAACACCGGTTAGCATTTCCCTTATATAAATCATAACAATGGTAAGAATTTCTAACCGTAGGTATTCTAGGGCATCCTCCGGTCCCTTTCACCTGCAAGTTTTAAAATAGTGTATTGTTTGATGATTAATGTTACAAATAATGATTAACACCAAAAACAAAAATGCGATTGCAAAATAATTTGTTTTTTTTTTTACCAATAGTGTACTAAATTATAGTAGGTAATTAATAAGGGAAATGTAAATAACGGTTCCCGTTTCTTCTTTTGTGGGGAAAGTTTTTCTTTTTTAACTCGTATGACTCAATGATCGATTAATGAAGACCAATCTCATCGCATATTAGCAATGAATTCAATTGAAGTCGGAGCAAAATTATGTATGGTCTAGCACAACACAAGAATTGACATATGGAGGATTCGAACTCAAGACCTAGAGATAAGTATACTATGAGGTCTCAAGCCTCGATCATCAAACCAATCATTGAGAATTAACTATTGAATTCAGATTCTTTGCAGCAAGGGATTCCACATTCACACATCCAAAAAAGTATATAATATTTATTTTTATTTTATAATTTCAAATATCAAATTTAATTTGAAATCAGACCTTTTAACTTGATAATTAGGCACAGACAATACATATTCTATTTTTATTGTTAGTATAATACATGTATAAATGTTTATGTACATTACCCTGCTCCACCAGTCTTCACCGTTACCATTTATCACTCCTGATCCATCAAGTATCAATCCATGTATGTTAAAGAAATGAATCCAAAATAGTGAACACTCTCTTCCCCAATCACCTTTTTTAGGTGCTAATATGTTTCCCATAATCTGCAAATGTATCACACATTTGACATAATTAAGTTATTAATTTGTATATTGAAAGAGATAAAAAATAAAATAATATGAAGGCTTCTTATTACTCGTGTACCTTGATATTAATATTTTTAGAATGACAAGGGCCACTGAAATTTAGAGTTGGACGCACAAAAAATGAATGCCCATTTGGCACCACCAGCGTATTCCCATATCTACCACCACATAAGGCTCTGAATGCTTCCACAAAAGCCTATAGAAAAATATTGTATATATTGAGATTATAAATGAAAGAAATTGTTGTAATTATAATTTACAATAAACTTACATCAATTAAATAAGAGTACAATTAAGGGTCGGAGTTCTAATCTCCATAATCTAATTTACTTATGAAAAAAAAAATACTTTGCTCGAAAGAAAAAACATTTAAGGGTCTGTTTGGCGCGCATGATAAACAGACATGATATGATAAAACTATCATATCATGCTGAAATCCGGTGTTTGATGTACCAATAAAAATAGGGTATACATACTTTGCTATCATCGGTTCTGCCATCACCTTTGGCACCGTATTGAATCACGTTAAGGGTATTCACACCATTTACAACCCATGAGTTGCATGAAGCAATAGAAAGGATCAAAATGTAAACTATAAGCAAGTCCTGTAACACAAATTAGATAAATAATGAATAAAAAAAGTCATATAAAAATATCATGAATGAAATAAAGAGTTGTTTGCAGGCAAAAGAATAAAGCAAAATACCAACCATCGTTTGTATTTGCTGACAATGGATATTGCATAAACTAATTACTGGCATATGGTTTTGACACAAATTAAAGAGACGTTGTAAGCCCCAAATTTAGTTTTTTTTTACAAAAATGAAATAAAACAACATTAATAAAATTCTTAAAAAAAATATTGGTAATGAATTATAATTATGTCCATTAATGAGAATAAAGAAATAATAATGATGAGGCCTTTTTCTTTTTCTTTTTTGACCAAATGATGAGGCCTTTTCTGAAAAATATATAGATGGAAACAACATAATGCACTTTCCTTTTTTTATTTTGATCAGGGAGCACTGTAAATTCTAAAATTGCTTACTTCCATTGTTGCTCATACATACTAAGATCATATAGGATATAAACTTGTTCCTTTTCTTTTACTCCATTTATTTAATAGAGAACAAGTAAATGTTTATTAACCATCGTTTGTATTTGCTTGCTGATAATGGACATTGCATAAACTAATTCTATGATTGACGTAATTACATTTTTAGTCCCTTAACTTAATTTCCGATAACAGTTTAGTGTTTTATCTTTTTTTATTTCAATTTGGTCCTTTTTGTCCATTTTCATATGAATTTTTAAGCTTAAAATTCATGATTTTATTTTCTTATGGTCTTTCAGTCTTCAAATTCATGATCCTCGTCTATTTTTGCATAAGAATATAAGATTTGAAGCTTGAAAATGTATATGAAAATTGAAATGAAAAAAAGATAAAGGACCAATATGTTATTTGAAATTAAGTTAAGGGACTAAAAGTGTAATTTTATGTCTGTGATTAGATTTTTCTTGAGCATGTAATTTATATACAATGAAATGGATTGTATTTGGTGTCCGGGGAAGCACGGAATGGAAGATTATCTTTTTGCTTCTTCGAGTGGAACCCACCTCATTTATTCTTATTCCGCTTCCTTCTCTCTTTCTCCTCTTTCCACTCTCTCACTCCACACAAATTATTTCTTCTTACTGGTTTTCATACATTCTGTTCTTCTTCCCAATAATCAAATTTGATCACAATATTTCTAATGAAAACAACCAAATCAAATTCCTTCAATAAAGTAGGTATATTATTGGTACTAATAAAAACAGTGAAATCAAATTCCATCATCAAGTTCCTGTGAATTGATGTTATTACTTATTGTAAATCATCAGAGAGTGAATTGTTGAAAAATTTTAAACTTCAGGATTAACAAAAAGATGAATACTTAGTTGATGCTGAAAATGAAATCAAATTATCTTGCAAAACAGTTTACATACTGTGATTTACAGTGAAATATTGAAATTCTCTTGAAAGATCTAAAATTCAATAGGTTTAATCCAACTTTTATGGGTTGTTGATTCTTTAATCCCTATAGATCTGTCACCAATTAATTGAAGCTAAGGACGGACAAATCTAAAAGGATTGAAGGTTAGTGGGGAGAGTGTAAACATGATATGGGTGGGTAATGGAAGAAGAAGCTAGCAGAGAGAATGAATAGAGAGAGAACAGAAGAAAAGAAAGGAAGAGAGAGAGAGAGAGAGAGAGAGAGAGATTGAGACGAGGGTGTGGTCTGAGAAAAGCTGAGGACGGTGGTGGCTGGCGACTGGCGTGAATGGAGGATGCGGTGGTGAAACGTGAAAGAGATCGGTCGTAAGTTCAGAGAGAGAAGAGAAGGATGAAGAATGTGTGTTGGGGATGTAAGATTTACCAAAATAACCCTACTGCCAAAACAAATTTTTAAAGTCCATCAATTTATAAAAAAAATGGAATAAAACAAATGATAAATTGTTATTTAATCAACTAGATAGATGACCCGTGCGTCCCAAGGATCTTTTTAGCTTAAACATATTTTCCAATAGTAGAATGGTGTTTTCTGTTTAGCCCTGCACACATTTGAGACAACATATATAATTTACACACGCGTGATAAACCACATATGATGAGACTGTATATATTTTTATTTTTTTTGATAGTTTTGTTTAAGACAACATTCAATTAACCCAAAAGTATTTTAAACCAAAATAGAATATATGATGTCACGTGTAATGTAAATTTGATTAAATAAAAAGGTTAAGCAATTCAAATTGTATTCTTATTCTCGTATCAACATAAAATGACACTCTTAAACAATCATGTGGTGCTTTTTTTGAATTATAAGCAAGATGATACATCCAACATACATTTATTCGTAACCAACGTTCCAGAATTGCATTAAAAATGGTAGGCTTGGTGCGGTTTATTCTTGGTGAAAAACATTCCATTCAAACTATCTAGCGAATACGGCAAGTTTAGTAATCTTATGCATCTCTTTTTTACTCTGCAAACAAATGTAAAGATGATTGTTCATGTTATTGTTTTTTATCATAATCAGAACCAAACAACCCAAGTTGGCAACTGCTCCCTTACTTACAACGCACAAAACATCACATTAACCTTCAAAACTATACAATCTTGCAACTGGCAACTGGTATCTATTTCACATTATTTATTTTTCAGCGTAGATACAAATACGTTTTTAAGTTACCAGAACATCACACTAAAAAATGTTATTTTGATTATAAGACCAGAAAATATAAATTATGATATATATCGAAGATGACGTTGGGAGATTAACAACTAATTGTGAGAACAACTTGCTTCTAGTTTAGTTGTTAATAGCCATAATATAAACACTCAATGACTTGCGCAAAAATTAAATGCCAAAAAAACTAAGCTTCAAAATGAATTGGCATCAAAATAAAGTGCAATTGGATTAAGGGTCCGTTTGGATTAGCTTATTTTAGAGCTTATATAAAACAGCTTATGCAAATAAATAAGTTTTTATGTATTATTTATACGTTTTTAAGGTAGTTTATGAAAAGGAAAATGCTATTTTGTACGGAAGTGTTGTGCAAGAATGCTCACGGACGCGTGAAAACTCTCTACTTCCACGCGCTGCACTTTCTCTGTCCAGCAAAAATAAGATTAAATTAAATATAAAACCTGCA
>Ga0315914_1010430_pt1 | contig 11554 bp, 5 predicted proteins | sample MpolenodulesMG_FD_203920 | JGI IMG/M metagenome (GOLD analysis project Ga0315914, IMG submission 203920) | Medicago polymorpha root nodule microbial communities from Los Angeles, California, United States - elongated nodules | ecosystem: Host-associated > Plants > Roots > Nodule | place: USA... | reverse complement strand
TTTCCCCATATATTTTCCATTCTTCCCATGGAATAAATTGCATATATCACTTTTGTCCCTTTCTTTAGTTTTATTCCATTTGGGAATATGTCATCTTCCACCACCTAAAGAAAAATCATAATGCATTTTGAAGTTCAATCAACAATTGATAGTGAATTCAATTATACTTTCTCTATTTGATCATATTAAGTGTTCTTATAATATTGACTTGTCTTGTCTCAAATTATTTATCATTTTAGAATACTTAAAAGAGAATGAATTTCTCTTTTCCAATCTATTTCTTTTTTGAAAAATGTTAATGAGTGCCTTTGTGACACTCTTTAAGAACCTTAAATAGTAAATTTTTATAATAATTTATGTATCCAATGCATTGAAAATAATTATCTGACTTTTAAAAAAAATAATATCTTAATGTAAAAAGAGTGCATTTGAGAACTCGTTAGCAAGATTCTTTTATTTTGTCTTATGCTTCTAGTTTTCACGGAGAAGGAAGCATGCTAATCTAAAGCTTAAGTTTCACTTTATCAAATGAAATTATGATTAAGATGAATACTTTTAGGTTTTAACCCTAAGATTTCTGAAAAAGTGTCCGGACTAATTTTGAAATGAAGCAAAACATGACAAAAAATTGTTTCAATCTTACGAAAAAACATTTTTTCAATCAGGGATTAAACTTGAATACTACCAAAACATTCTGACCTTAATTGAAGCGCATTAATCAAGTAAACAATCATTTTAGTCTTTAAATATGAAATGTAGTCACCATAGTCCCTAAATGTATTGAAATTACAAAAACATCCATTTGGTGTATCTTTTGTCATACTAACAAATGAAAGACTCATTTGAGAACTAAACTGACTAACGCAAGTCATATTTAGATGTGTTTTTATAATTTTGGTACATTCAGTAACTATTGTGACTCCGTCTCACACGTTTAAGAATCAAAATGATTGTTTACTCTGCCTCAATCACTTGCGCGGCAGCATCTAATCACTTGGTAAATCAAAATCAATAATACAAAATACATGAGGAATGTCAATGAATGCAATATTACCTCCTTATGATCCACAGGCACAGAAGGGTACAATCTAAGAGCTTCTGAAAGAGCAGCATGCAAATAATCCATCTTCTTAATCTCCTCTGACCTAAATCTCAAACAATCATCAAACTTTTCCTCCCTCTGACTCACCACCCTGCAAATTTCTTGTAATATTTTCTCCTCAACTTCATGATTCTGATCAACCAACCAGAAAAACCAGCTCAAAGCAACTGAAGAAGTGTCTCTCCCAGCTAATATAAAATTTACACAAATATCCCTCAAAAACTTATCTGAATAAGACTTTCCATTCTCATCCTTAAGCCTCATAAACACGGTTAACAAATCCGATTTTTCCTTATCGTCTTCATTTTGCAAAAAAAGTTCTTTCTTTCTTGCCCTTATAACATTCTCAGCAAATTCATCAACTTTTTTTATTGATTTCTTAAGCTTTCTTTCCATACCTAAGTTAAGAAACCTCATAGCCTTCCATACACAAATCGGCACGACAAATCGAAACAAAATAGCTTCTGTTGCATCCTCAAAAGCTGCTGCAAAGGGAATTTCAGGCAAATGAGGTTGTAAACAACCAGGATCAACACCAAAAGCTATCATACAAACATTATCAAAAGTTAGTCTCAGCAAAATATCTTGAAGATCTATGGCAACATTTTTCTTCAATGATAATCCTAAGACTGGTATGAGCCTATTGTTCACAAGCTCAAAAATTGACTCAATTGTTAACTTTCTAAAATTTGTCGAATGAAACTCGATACTCGCTATTTTCCTTTGTTTCTGCCATGTTTCATTGTCAGCAGCGAAAATACCGTCTCCGAGTAATTCAGAAACTATGTCTCTGAAATAGTTTCCTTTAGGGTAAATAGTGAACTTTGTTTTTAGAACATGTTCTAAATTTTGAGGTTCTGAGGTTATAACATAGTTAAGGCTAGTGAACCATTCCCCTCTGAATCTAGATATTCCATTGTGATGCTTAAGAATGTCAGTGATCCATTCATACAAGTTTGTTTTGAGTCCTTTGATTAAATAAGGCAGCATTCCAAAAATAGGCCAATTGGGTAGGCCATGATGTTTTTTCGATCTTAAAGAACGAATGAATATGAAAACAATGGCTGCAATAATAATCTCAGTGATTTGAATATTTTTCAAGACCAAGATGATGTGAGAAAACAAGATTTCTGTGGCTGCAGCCATGTTTCAAATGTAGCATGTAGATGTGAGGTTGAAGTTGAAAGTGTTAGTTTTGGTCATGGTATGTGGAAATGCATCAACATTGTCAATTTTGTGTGTAATATTGGTGTGTTTTTTTTGTTTGTTTTTGTTTTCTTGTGGTGATTAAAATTTTATCTTTTGGTTTGAATTTTGTAGCTGAAATTGACGTTTGTGGCAACATTGGTTACTTTTGAAATGACTAAGTGCCTTGTATGGTTTTAGTTTTGTTTTTTTGGGACTTTGAGAATGTTTTGATTGTTGGGATTTGAGAATAGAATTCTTGGTACAATATTGGTTTCAGTGTGAAATAGGAAATATAAACGTGATGACATAATTTGTAGCTAGCAACAAATTTGTACAATTTTTGGTATGATGATGTGGATAGGCAATTTTTGGTATGATGATGGATAGGAGAGGAGGATGTGAGGTGGGTGAGGCTGGACTATCTAAGTAGCAACAAATTTGTACCATTTTTGATATGATGATGAATACGAGAGACGATGTGAGGTGGGTGAGATTGGACACACATAAGTGGAGGAGTGGAGATTCGAACTTCGATGCATAAATCTTGGTTGAGAAAGATGTTTGCATTAAGTGTATAACACATTTTGAATAAGATTTTAAAAAATGAATAAGAACAACTATTGACTATCTTATAAATTAAAACCTAGTCTGCAAAAATATTTTTTAAACTTGGTTAGTTATTCAATCAAGATCGGACAATTCTCATTTAAATTTAGTATATTTTAAAAAAATTTACAATAAAAATTAAATATGCAATTTCTTAACTATCAGATTAAAATCAGACAGACATTCAAGCTCATTTAATATAGAGAAATGCTACTTATCGCGAGCCTTTTTCTCACGAATTATCCCGAGCATTTATAGTTTTATCTTTGTGTTATTGTAGCAGAAGCCAAGTTTTCTATCCCACCGCTCATGTATGCCACCAAATGAGAATCCTACGTCAGGCACAGCTCGTGATAGGTTCGTGATAACATGCCTCGGGAGAAATAGCACTTCTCTTTAATATAATATCAATTATTGCAATGTGAGAATTGAACTCTAGTCCACCCTACACACGAGGATGAATAATGACTATTTTAAAAACCTACCTGCCATTTTTTTATATGCATTTTAAAAATGGTGTACACTTCGGAGCTCTAAGTTTTTTTTGTCAAGTAATCAAGTGTTTAGTAATTTCTCTCTTTAAGATGAATACGTCAGAAATTCTAGATTCATACCCCAACCAAAACATACTAAATTGTGTCAACCGAGTTATACTCATGGTGACAATACAAAATTATTTATGTTGAACATTTAATTGGACATGTAATATGGTAATCAATATCCGATCATTCAATATTATGTCATATGTTTATATTAATTAATTTTAAAATAACTATTGCATATAGAGTACTAGATCAAACTTGAAGATATTCAAGAATTTACCTTTAAAAACTTACCTACCATTGATTGTTTACCGTTGGTCCCCCATATATGGTCACCATATTTCTGATCTAATAATACTTTGATTTCAGTAAACAGAGATGGATTGTAGTGTAATTAGGTTGTTTGGCTGTTGTCTTATGTATTTTGACCTGATTTGCAATCTTGGCTAGTACCTATCATCCAATTGGCTCCATTGTATTAAATATTAATCACCTTAAATTACTAGTGTTGAAAATACATAGGTAGATATTTAAATTTTGAAACAATTATAACAACCAATGTAGAAATATAAATGGTACCATAACCCACCATACATAGCATATCATTCTAATTGTATCAGATGAAGGAAAATTTACAATCTCCTACCCCACAATGAATATCCTTTCTTGAACAAAATTCCAAAATTCCAATTTTATCTTTGATGTTTTTTTTAAAGAAATTAGTTAAAAACTTCTTATGTGGAGATAAAGGTACACTTGTGGGGTAGAAATAAAATCTTCTCACACGTAATAACTAAAACAATAAAAGAAGGCTTATTACCCGCCATGAAAGGTTCCCTTCTCCAAAAAAAAATACAAAAATATGCTCTTAATGTGTGTACGAATCTTGTCTTTTTAATATTTTCTCTTTGTTTTACATGCAAAAAATAACAATTCTAAAAAAATATAAATTTTTACGTTTAAATATCTAGATTATTTATTTGGTAATTGTTCGACTAACAAAGCCTCCATAGAGAGATCACAGTGAAAAGAAGGGCCCCAAAAGAGATGTATATGGACGAGGGGTGGGAATAGGGCTTAGACATTTATATGAAACCAAATGAACTACCATCATTTTTTATATCTCAGTCTAGTTTAAACATATTGGCCTATGTTGATTCTTGTTAACATATATTCTTACCTTAAGTGTATCTGATAAGAATATATATATATATATACACACAGTATATATATATATATATGGCATTATTGCTTCCACTGATATGACAGTCTTGGAGATGCTTGCAGTCAGTTGGCTATTGTAAAATCAATATTCTTGATCTGTATGAAGACAAATATGTTAACAATTTCTCCAAAATCTTCAAAACAATTTTCCGCAAAGAAATTCAACCGAGTAAAACAGTACAGAAAATAATTGACAAGCACCTTCACAAGATGTATATAAATACCAGCTCACTTGAAATTATTCTACAAACACATAAATTCTTAAATTCAGTATTATTTGATGATCAACATATTCTAAGTTCAAATGAAAAATCTCATAAGGTTCTTTAGAAATATAGAGGATATAAGTTACTCTTGTGTAATTCAAATAACAGTTTACAGTCCTCGAAGGAGTAGCCCGGACACCGAATGAGTTATATGCAGGAGGTACATGGTTCAACCTCTATAAAATGAAATTTTTGTTACAAAATCACATCATTCTTTTGAAACTTATTTTCTCTCTTAGTTAAATTGGATCTTTTGTTACAAAAGACACTAAAAGGTAAATTTATGTTAAGGTGTCAAAATATTAAGATGGGGCAAAATTGTGTTTTTACTAGTCATTAACTTTCTTAATTAGATAAAGATAATAGATTGTAAACATATTTAACTCTATGTTATATTTCTCATTTGTTGTGTGTGTAGTGAATGAGAGAGAAATTGATGTTCTGGTTTACAGGAACATGTCAAAGGGAACTTATATGTTCTGGAGTTATTTTTTTTAATTTTAATTAATTGCTTTTCTTTCTTCAAAATTAATGTACATAGTGTTTAATTTTTGGGGTTAGAAAATATACAAGGATACATTTTGGTGGTTTCTTCTAAGTTAATATGTTATCAAAATAAAATTTAAAAAAATTTTAATTGTAAAAAAAAAAAATGTTCTATTTTCAATTACGTGTTTCAATTTTTACAAGGGATGGAATCCTGAATCGAATGTTTGAAAGGGTAGGAAAAGGAACCAAAAGTAAGGCATACTCTATTAGTAATAATGAAGAGACTTAAAATATAATTGGATTGAATTATAAAAGTTGAGAATCTACTGGTCTTTAAAAGTCTTCATAAATTGTTAATGAATGTCAACTCATTTGATAAGAATTTAATTCATTAATAAAGTAATGAGGTTAGCTTCTCTTGTCGATGTGATGATATCTTGTTGGTGGATGATCTATAAGTATTTCTGTAAACCTTCTTGAAACTACTATGATACATCACCACAATATTATTATGTTAGGTTGAGTGTAAATCAGTTTGATTGCTTTTTGTATCCAAAAGCAAATTGCAATAATAAAAGAAGACTAGTGAATAAAATCCTCCTCTTTAAACTACTATGATATCAAATTCTCTAATAGAGTTTATATTTCATTAAGCTCAAATCAACATGAATGATTAAGGACAATCCCTCGACTCAAATATCAATTGTATAAATCAAAAGACAATTCAATAATATAATATATTCTAGGATATATTATTTTTCGCGCACATAAAAAATTGAACCAATGAGACCATTTGTTATAGTTTAATTAGTTCAACAACACGTTTGTGAACCAGGTGACAAAATAAATGATTAAATCATATTAAAAAATAAAAAAATAAGAACTTTTGTAGAATTAATAGCGGTTCAACTAAACTAAGGTACAACAAGAGATCAAACCAATTGACAAACTTTATAATTTCTAGTTCGATCCGGTTTTCAAAAATACCTATTCATTAGTGTGCTCATCTGGTCCTCACTGACATCATCTTCCAGTCCAAATGTTGATGATGTGTATGCATTTTCTTTGGAAAATATGTTCTACTTGTAACATTTGTTTGAGACCTTTGTGGATTCCATCTAATAGCTTGTGAAAAAGGGTTTGCTCTTTCTTCACTCATCTTTTCATTTTCACCAAGTGCATGAAACTCACTTTTGTCATCATTATTATCATTCAAGCTCTTGAATGACCTTAATTTATCAAGCATGTTGCTTTCTCTATTGGTATTTTCCTCCACTTTTTCTTTGGAAGCTAAAATTGTTGCATTCTCTAGTCTTATCATATCCTCCTTTGGATTTTGACTCAATTGTGATTCTTCTTTCCATGCATATTGTTTTTTGATTTCTTTTCCTTCCAATTTTTCTTTAAGATCATTAATATAGTTTCTTTTTGGAATTACTACATCCTTTTGCTTATGATTGGAGTATCTACTGATCTCAAAAGATGCTAATTCCAAAGCTTGTAGAACAGCTGCAGCAGCATATTTGTTCCTCCTTCTTTCCTCATTCACATCAAATAGATTCTTATCCTCAATTACATTTTGATCATGATCATGTTGGTTGTTTTCTTCATACTTAGCATCATTAACAGATTCAGCACTACTATAATTTTTGGTTTCTACTTCATGTTGGTTATCTTCTTCATGCTTAGCATCATCAACACTACTACCATTTTTGGTTTCTACTTCATGTTGTCTTTGGTCAACATTCAATGTAGGCTCCTTCTCAAAAGGCAAAGTAACTCCAATATCTGTAGCAATTTTCTTCAAAGCATTCCTTTTGATTTCCATTGTGGGGTGTTTTGATGAAAGCTTTTGTATCATCTACATAATTTAGTCAAAGAAAAAATTTATTAGAATACTTTGATGGTTAATTGATGCATACTCTTGAAATAAATAAGGCCTCATAAAATTTATACCTTAGAGTTCACTTCATTATTTTTATGCAATTTAATAGCATGATCTGCATATTCTCTCCCAAATTTTGATGTCAAAATCTCTTGTATCTTATGCAACTCTGGAAATTCTCCACACCTTGAGGATGCAAAGATAAGGCTGCATGTTGCTTCCTTGAGGTCAAAGGGACACTCCCTGTTTTTGAAATAACTATATTAGTAAATTAATTAAGATAGTAAAATAATGCATGTGCCATTAAACACCAATTGTGTTATTGGAACAACTAAAATTTGACAGCTTTTACCACTACGGTTAATGAATATACCATATGTCAAAACTCATTAACCACTAACATAACTTCATGAACCATAAATTTAAACAATAATTTTTTTAGGTGTTCAACTATATGTTCAAATTCGTAGGTATTGAAGTTACGTGGTTGGTTAATGTGTTTTGATATCTGGTATATCCATTAATCATTTACAGAAGTAACCACTTAGTAAACTGTGTTATCTATTTAAAATATTATCATGAAAGTTGTCTTGAACAAGTTTTTTAAAAATCATTTCTCCTAAACAATGAGAGAAAATTTAGTCACCATCAAATTTGGTCTCATCTGAAAATGTAATTCTAAAGAAATTATGTTATCTAAATATGCATTTACATGTGTGCTCTTTTTGAAAACATGTGAAAAAGCAACTGAACATAATTATGAAAGCAAGAGATAAAAAAAAAACTAACTTGTTATTTTCAAGTACTTGAGCTCTTTCTTTTAGGACATTACAATAAACTTCTATCATATCAAATGCATCCAACATGTTTTGTTCTACAATCCAATGTTCCACCTGTTGATAAAATAAACGATATACATAAATTCAAATGCTTATTAAATTATTAAATAATAGAGAAAGATGTAAAATAAAAATAAAAATAGTTTTGGTGCTTACCCGAACAAGAGCTTGGTCATGGTAACCAAGATTCAAGAGTTGAGAAACATCAAAGTGAGCATAAGAAGCTCTAGCTTTCCGATGATTCTTCAAGATAACAATCCTAGAAATCGCAAGTGATGTTAAATTTTTCAATTTGGAAGTGAAACTTTTTCCAATAAGACCCATTATTTTCTCACTTCAAGAATATTTGAAATTTGCTAGAAACTTTGATGATGAGAGAACAACGAATGAGTTAATGTTCAAAGACTTATAAGAAAACAACTATATATATAGCTTCAATGTAAGAATTAGTTGTGTTCAAATTTTACTTGATTTCATGAACATGTCAATGTTTGTATATATATGCTTCTTATAAACAAATGTAACCCTTCTTGGTACCATAAATATGACTATGATATGAGATTCATTCTTTGTTTTGAATTGACCTAACCTATGATTGTTGTAGTTCTTTCCTACATGCTTCCTTTTTGTATGATAAGGTTAAGAAAAAATATATAATTTATTGTGCCAACTTTCATATTTTATTGGCATAAGTGGGGACTAATACTATGTTTATGATAAAGTCAAGTGGGATTTGACCACTTTTCCTAAGACTGGTTTCAAAGGTCAAAATTGTTATATAGTTGTTATAGTTTTTGTTTTGTTACATGGATAATTTTATCTTGTCCTATTTGGTTGAACAGGTTGTACAATAAAAAGTAGGGTTGGTCAGCCATCACACGTATTTACCAAAAGTTGAAAAGTTGACCATATATGGCTGCTGTGGCTGTGTTTAACTAAGGAGTGAATTATGAAAGAAGTCATGTGCTCATGTGCAAACTGTTAGCAAGGAATATTTTAATAGCTCCCACATCGGAGATAAGCCTAGCTTCCACTTAAGTAATAGATCCTACCTATAAAACACGGACACTCTTTGCATTAGACGTGTCTCGGTATTGGACACATGTCGTTTTTAACACAACACCGACACTTTAGTTACATCAAATTATATGATTTTTGTCAAACTATTAATTGTATCAACGTGTTAGTATCTGTATCAGTGCTTCATAGGTTTATAGGTATTGTTTTTTTTTCCTTTTCAAATGTGTTTAAAAAGTAATAATGGAATATACATGAACTAATATTGCTTGGAAGCTAGACTTATCGTCATGTGGCAGCTATAAAAATATTCCTTGTAACAGTTTGCACATAAGCACATGACTTCTTTCATAATTCATTCCCTAGTTAAACACACCCACAGCAGCCATATATGGTCAATTTTTCAACATTTGGTAAATATGTATGATGGCTGACCAACCCTACTTTTTATTGTACAACCTGTTCAACTAAATACGACAAGATAAAATTATCCATGTAACAAAACAAAAACTATAACAACTATATAACAATTGACCTTTGAAACTGGTCATAAGAAAAGTGGTCAAATCCCACTTGACTTTATCGTAAATATAGTATTAATTTTCGAAGGGACGTTATACCTCAATAGAGACTATGATCTTAAAAATACTATTCATTCTGAAGGGACATAAATTATTGAAGGGACTGTGCTCTTAGATTATCGAAGGGACTATGCAAGTTCTTAAGACCATTCTTAATTATGAAGGGACATTATATCTAGAAAGAGTCAATGGTCTTAAGAACACTATTAATTCTGAAGGGACAGAAAAATGAGATAAAGGAAAGAAAGATTCGTCAACACAAATCGAAGGGGGGGAGAGAGAAGAAAAAGATTCGAAGTTTCAGAATACTTTTTGGTGTGTAGAATGAACTATGTGAGTTCTTTATTTATAGAGAAAATTCACAACTAATATGTGAGAAACTTTGGAAACAACTAATTCACGTATTAGACCTAGTACAAAAATATCTCACATTGAGTACCAAAATATATACATCTAGTACAAAAATATCTCACATTGAGTACCAAAAGATATTATATTGAGTACAAAAATATATTATATTGTGTATCAAAATATATTAGATTGCATACAAAAATATTTGATATTGTGCACCAAAATATTTCAGATTGCATTCCAAGATATTTTAGTAAAACTTGGCGACTAAGAAAGCACTTTCTAATCATATTTAAATTAATTATTTAATTTAACATTTCCAAATAATATATATTGTCTCGAGTGCTTACTTCGTTCCCATAATTATCTACCCCTTTAGAGGTACACCCCCCATTATATAAATACTAATAATGTGTGTGATTTATCCAATGTAGGACTTCCACTTTTTTCAATTCACACCACACTAGTTCTACACAATGTGAGGCATTGTGTTTAGTCTTTTAACTCTCAAGTTCCACACATGTTTCAACAATCCCTCACTTGAGTTTCAAAAATGGTTTCAAAATAATGTCAAAGACGTTTCTATAAGGTTGCTTGTAAACAAAGATGTACATCAACTTGAACCTTTGCATAACGAGTAAAATTCTGATTAACAAGAGTTTCTCATAGCATTCAACTCAATCTCAGACATAGAACCCACACACAACCTTTTCTAGTTGTATTCAAAAAGTCAGTGTGTTTATGGTCATGCATGTTAATCCCAGTTTGACAAACACTCTAGGTATTCTGCCTCAAAATCTCATAGGAACCGACCTCATTTCCACATTTGTATATGTGGTTCTATCAAGAGTATTCAATAGCTATGTACTCCACTCCATATAGAGTATGTTGGAACAAAGGGTGTTTCTCAAAATCACCTCTTGAGTTTTGATAATAACAAGGTATTAAAAATCATCAATTGGATATGCTAATCAATTTGTTCAAGTGTACAGGATCCATAATCAAAGTACTATTCATAAAGATCCTGATTGAACAAGTTCAAGAGCAAAGGAATTTTATTTGAAGCTTAGAAGCGTCTGGAAGAATGCGTCTGAAGAATTGCGTCTGAAGAAACGAGTCTGAAGAAGAGCTCCTGAAGACACGTCATTAGAAGCAAGGTCATCAGAAGCAATGGTCATCAGAAGCACCTCGCCAGAAGCTACTTCACCAGAGTTGACAAAGTACAATGTACGAAGTGTACAGCCACGAACTCTGCAACCACCATCTCTGCAACTTTGTCTCTACATCAAGACAAGGATAACAGTAACATTGCTGCAGACATTATTTCTTTTCAAAGGGAATGGATTTGAAATTAGTTCTTCAAAGGACAAATATCAAATCAGGCAAAAGATCAATGGTGAAGAATCAAAGCTTCAAACAAGACAAGTTGATGTAACGACTAAATTCTCAACGTCTCTCAAATCC
>Ga0315914_1010429_pt1 | contig 11554 bp, 7 predicted proteins | sample MpolenodulesMG_FD_203920 | JGI IMG/M metagenome (GOLD analysis project Ga0315914, IMG submission 203920) | Medicago polymorpha root nodule microbial communities from Los Angeles, California, United States - elongated nodules | ecosystem: Host-associated > Plants > Roots > Nodule | place: USA... | reverse complement strand
CCTTCGTTTCTTGTTTCGAGGTGGTAACCATTTAGGCGAATATCTTTGAAACTTAATAAATTTCTATGGGACTTAGGTGAGTACAACACATTCTCAATATATAATTTTGTCCACCTTTTTCCTTTTCAGTGATTAGAGCGTGCTGATAACGTATTATGAAAATAAGTAAATAGAGATAGTGATAGAGAGAAGGAGAAGAAGAGAGAATATGGAGAAGTATTTTTATTCATTGATCTATTTCTGAATGTTACAATGAGCTCTATTTATAGGGAAATAGAGTAGCATATAAACTAAGCCCAATAACCTAGTGGTATGGCTCATTAACCCGTTTGCTATTTGGACATCCACTATTAATATTTATAAGAAATCACTTGATTTTGGATCAAGGTTTATTATGAAAACACTTTTGGTGATTTTGGATTATTTGCAATGTTTTTGTTGTTTTTTAAATATTATTAATTAAAAACCTAAAAATTTAAACTAATGTGACAATAAAATAAAAGCGCAAAGAATTTTCGTAGTGACGTTGGATCACCACGAAATCCTTTTAAACTAATCTAATATTTTTTTCATTTTTTGATATATGGGAGCTAAATGAATAATAAAGTAAAGACAATAAACCGAATAGGGACTTTGTTCTTAAGACCACTCTTAATTCTGAAGGGACATTATTAACCGAAGGGTCTATGGCCTTAAAAACACTTTTTAAATCCGAAGGGACAGAAAAAGGGGGAGAAGAAAAGAATAGCTCGTCAACACAAGTTAAAGGAGGGAGAAGAGAGAAAAGTTATTTGACAACTCAAGAGAACTTTTGATGTCTTTTGAAGTGTCGAATGAGGGCTCTATTTATAGGTGAGGAGGTTGATGAAAATGAAAAAGTGGTTTAATGATTTTTGATGATGATTAAAAGGCTTTGATGGTAATTTTTGGAAGCAGAAGGTTGACATTGCACTGATTGTGGCATGGAACAAAAAAAGTTTTGGACCCTGGACAAATTATTTTTGGACTTATTCTAAGAAAATAAAATAACATGAATAGAAAAACAAAATAAAACAAAAATAAAATAAAAGATGGAAATAAAAATAAAATGAAAACTAATAAAAATAAAATAAATAATAAAAAAAGACTAATAATAAAATACAATAAGCGGGCCCGATAGCGAACCAAATATGAGGTATTTTAAAATACCTATCTACCGAATTTTTCTCTGAAAGGACAAAAAATATTTCGGATCAGAGGACAAGTGACAGTGGGACCTTAGGTAAAAAATTGGGGTATGACATTTGTGGATCAGGATGAGACAACAATATTTTCTTTCAAATAATTTATTTGAACTTCAGGTTCACATTAATTCAGCTGCTTATTATCTCCCCCTAATATGGGAAAAATTAATCCATCAATTGATAATCAACCTACTGGGCTATAAATAAGTTGGCTCAACACAATTAATGATAGATGGATATTCATATCCAATATTTTTTCAAGATTTACCTTAGTGCATTATATTGGAGCAATTGTGATATACACAACACATCCAAAATCCACTTGGACAAGAAATATTAGGTTGTTAACCTAAAACCAATGATAGATTATGGGGAGAACTTACATATAGTAATGTGTTGGCTTGATGCAAATCAATATCTCAACATACAAGATTACTGATTCCAAAAGTAGAGTTTATAAGTCATGGTCTCGTAACCAAACTAGAGTTTATAAGGTATGATCTCGTAAGTATCAATCATACAATTAACTTTAGACGTCTAAAGAATGGATCTTCAAGCCTATTTTTTATGAGCATATGCTACCAGTTATTCAATATCAATTGACAAATGATACTTATCAAATGCTTTCTGAAAAGTTTAGAAAATAAACTCTTAGTTAAATTTATCGACATAATAATCTCAAATTTCTGGTTGTGAATATACATGTGATCATTTAGTTGATCAATCGATTCAAATCATATAATATTCAAGTGATTCACATGACCAATGTATTAATTTAAATATCACCTTATATAAGTGAGAAACTCGTTCTCTTAAATTGTCATCTTTCTCTGGGAGCTAGTAACACACGATAGTTACTAGATTGAAGAATCTTCTAGCTCTTCGATATATATCTATTTTTTTGACTAGTTTATGCATCATAATTGATCCGGGATAACCCAAGTCTTGCCAACGATTTATAAACTTCTGGTTTACAATAATATGTGCTTCCATTGCACTAATAATATAATATGTAAACTTCAGGCTTACAATAATATGTGCTTCCATTGCACTAATATAAGTGTAGTATAAATCATAGATAATTTTTTTCTCACTACACTTATTTTCTCCAGAGTATATCACTTAAAATAGAGATATTTAACAATTTTTTCCCTTAAATATGATATCAAATTAGAATGATATCCTTGAAACGTAATAAATTTCTATGAAATTAATTCCATATAATTCTCTTATGGATATCATATAATGCATTCTCAGGACGTAATTCTATTACTCCATAAAACAATATATTTGCTCTTCTAGAACCTTCAATATTTTTTATTTATTTTTTTACCATCAATTGAATAAAAAAAAATTAGTTTATTTGTATCACTCATCTAAATATTTTTATAGTCTTTTGCATATGAAATCTTTCATTTACAAACAATATCCAACAAAATATACATAAAATTATTGCGCTTTTAAGCAAGTTCAAGTTCTAGGAGTAATACTTGCTCGAAACCTCAAAAAAGTATAAACATGTTTTTTAGAAGGAATCAACAATACACTGATTTATAGTACTCGGTAAACTAACAAGATTCCCTTTCCAAACAATATAAGTCGTGAATCTTAATTGTTTCAAAAGTAGCACTAATATCAAATTCATAAGCACAATACCTACTCTTTCATTAGAAAATAAATTATATGGAGCATTCTACCCAAAAAATAATAATAATAGGCGGAGCACAAATTATACGAAACAAATAGTATGGATGATACAATCTAAAAATAAAGTTCAATATGTGAGACTTCATCTTTTCAATCAATGATTACTCTTATGTTCAATCGCAAATGTGATTTATCTTTCAAATATTTCTTGATATTATTTTTTAAATTTTGCTACTTTAGGAATTCAAGAGACAAATATATTTTTCTTTCATTCTTTAGATAGAATTTATACTTAGATCAAATAGATCTTATATATTTGAATTGTGGTCAAGAACTCCACAAACCTCTGTGAGCAATAATCAAGTAAAATCAAATTTTTAAAATCCTTCAAGGATTATTTAATATTAAATTTTAGTTCTTCAGGAGCTATATTCCAAATCTTTATAAACAATGATCAAGAAATTTTTTTATATGAGCGATCCTTCAGGAATTCTTAAAAACAACTTAATTCTTCGAGAACTATATTACATTCTCAATGTTTAACTCTTCAATACTTTCATTTTAAAATTTATACAATGGTAAAATAGATTCTATTTTCAACCATAAATCTATCAACACCAAGGAAGATCATGAATTTTGCTATCCTTCGAGGATGCTTGATATTAAACATTTAGTTCATCAAGAAATATATATATATATATATATATATATATATATATATATTAAACATTCATAAACAATGATAAAAATTTGATTGTTTGCAATCCTTCACATGATCTTCATAATGATTAAGAACAATTCTTTTGCGCAATCCTTCAGAGATACTCGATGTTAAATTATTCAAAAATTTATTAAGAATATCAAACATGCTAATGTATTGTCCTCGTGAGCTTAACTCAGTTGGTTGGGATAATGCATAAAATATGCAAGGTACGGGGTTCAAACCCCGGCCACTACCAAAAAACATGCTAATGTATTAACTAAATAAAATTAAAAAAAATATTTATATTAAAAATATAAAAGATTAGCATGATAAAAATGTATATTCAATAAATATTAACAAAGATTTAATAGTTCAAGAACTCACCGCAAACATCTATCGGGAACAACAAAGGAAAAATTACAATATTTTCATTTTTTTAATCTTTCACGAATGTTTGATGTTAAATTATTAGTTCTTCTAGAACTATATCTCAAATCTTCATAAACAATGATAAAAGAAATATTCATTCTTTGAGCAATCCTTCCGGGATTCTTTAATAATAAGAGAAAACATAGTTCATCAACAACTATATCATAAAATCTTCATTGTTTGTACAATCCTTCAAGGATGTTTCATCGTTACATTCTTCCGAAATTTAAAATGAATAAAAAATAAATAATCTTTTCTTCATACATGCGGAATTTTGAAGAATTCTTTTTGAAATATCAGAAAAATAAATCTATTATTTTTAAGTCACAAGACACAAGTAGAAAAATACTTTATAAATATAGTATGAAACCTATAAACAAGTTAAATAACATTCATTGTAAAATTTAAAAATTGGGATGCAATAACAAATGATATTAATAAATATGAAGAAGTTGATGTGTGCACAAATATTAACAAGCGAATTCCAAGCAATCAAGATCAACAAATCAATAGAAAGTTATCTTTTATAGAGGAACTTATGTTTAAATGTGCACATAATTAGGAGAAGAATCTAATATATGACTTACGAACCCAAAAAAAGAAAAAGAAACAATAGTATGTATTTTTAGTTTATTGTGGCAATTGTTAAAAAGATTAATATCATTGCTCACATAATCATAAAAATTGCCTGACAGTTTCTCATGCACAATATGATATGCCCCAAGTTCTCGAATCTCAGCTAGTTAGAGTATCGTGTTGATAACGTGTTATGAAATAAACTAAATGATAATATCAAAAATAGAGAAGATAATCAAAGATAAAGAAGATGAAAGCTTTTGTAATATTCTCTTTACAAGTGTGTCATTACAATTAAGATATGAGTCCTATTTATAGGACACAAATGAACAAGTGAATGATCAAAACAATTAAGGACCACTAACCATACATTCACTAATGAGGGTTATAGGAAGGTAGAAGATTAAGGATGGACATCCACTATCTCTATTATTCATTACACAATTGATATTATAGTCTTTTCGAGGTCAGAACAAAAAAAGTTACAGTTTTATATGGAATTCAATAAAAAGACCCCTTCTCTTTATATTTAAAATTTGGTAGTTCACTAGTGTCGGGCCAGTACAAAATCTGTGTTTTAATTGGGTAAAGATCCACTCCATTAATAAAAATAAATGGAAGATGCAATTCGAAAAGAGATATACACAAAAAAATAGGTGGTGGGTCCTAGTGAGTCCCACCATCATTAATTATTTTTTACTTTTTGTGTATCTTTATCTCTCTAAATTGAACAAATAGAAAAAATTATAAATGAAGAGAATTTTTACCCGTTTTCATTTGTGTACAAAATCAAGTAATACTATTGAAACAAGAAAAACATTTATACACTAGCCTCCTTCAACAACGAAAAAAAAGGGTTTATATACTAGCCAATGTGACAAAAGGTTGTACCACATTATAAGGTTTAGAGGAATGTTAGCAACACTAACTTTTTAACACTCTCTCTAGGACTCACTCATTTATTGGATGAAATCAATATATGTTTTACCACTTTGTGTGGGTTCAATTTTCAAAGTGTAGACTCACAATGATTTAAAGCAATAAAAGAGTGACTATTAAAGAGAGTGTTCAAAAGAGAGTGTTTCTAGCATTCCCATGTTTAGGGGGTGTTTGTTTCAAGGTTAAGAATGACATTCCCGGGAATACATGGTTAGGGAATGATTATACCCATGTTTATTATGAGGTTGAGAAAAAATATTGCGGGATATAAAGGTTCCTGGGTATGAAGCAACTTCCCATAACTTCCCTTATTCCCATGAAAATAGGTGGGAATGTGCATTCCCATAATATTATGCATAAATTTTTTTAAAAAAATTGTAACTTCCAATTTTCCCAGAAATGTCAAGTTATTTGCCAAACATTTTAATACCCAGGAATCAAATTTTCATACTTTCATTCCGAGGGATGTTATTCCCGTGAATAATTTGTGTTTCCCCAAAACAAACGCCCCCCTAAGGTTTATTATTACTTCTGTTTTGTGTTTCAATCCGTAAGATCACCTGTGCCAGGCTTCTTAGGAATAAGAAGGAGTATATTAACCTAATAATGAGGATCAATAACAATTAATCACACCCATTAATTAATATTAAAAACAATGGTTAGAATATGGAGTAACCCTTTATACTTACTCTTGGAATCGATGAATCCCTTCTCATTTATATATGGAATGAGAGGGCTTTTATTGTGAGAGATGAGAGTGTTAGGTCACAACCCTTGGATCAATCTTAACGGTTCAAAATAAAACTTGTACTTCCGTGGTCTCTCACTTCTGGATTATCGCTTCTTTCCTTCTCATATTCCACATCTCCCTTTTCTACTTCTCCTATTCGTCAGGAGAAAAATGGTTAGACACTAACAAATTTGAAGTTGGTTTATCCAGACTTAAGAGACAAATTTGATTATTCATTTAAAACTATTTCACACCATCACAAAGGGCAAGGAATATAAGTACCATAAAATCTCCAATTTACGGTTATGTCATTCTATCTTCCATCTTCTCACTTCTATTGACTTTAATTCAATTCATCGTCACCACAACAACAACACCAACCCCTCTTGTTCCATACCTTCTTCCCATGGATTGTCTCAAAAAAGTTATAATTTTATGATTCTGGGTTCAACGAGATCTACCCTATAGAATTTTATGATTCTAATTTAACCCTCTCATCTCTCACAGTAAGAACCCCTCTCATTTGATATGTCCTCTCTCTCTCTGTATATATATATATATAGTTGTTAACTTACTCTCACATAAAAACATGAAGACTCCCACTTACTTTTTACTAAAAACAAGTAACAAGTATATTAAGAATTTTTTGAAACTTGTCTAATTAAATACTTAAAAGTATAATTATTTTTTATGAAAAATGTTGCCCGCACATTAGTTAAAGAAAAAGTATAGTAAGAATTTCTATGAACTTGTGTAATTAAATACTTACAAGGGTAAAAAACAAAGGAGAGCGAGAGATGAGCAATATTGGAATGAACAATGTTATTTGAACAACTCTTTTTTGGGACAACTTTTTGAACAACTAAAATTTATAAAGAAATTTAGGTAGTGACACAAAAACCAAAGTAATAGAGAGAAAAAGTAAAAAGAAATACGAGTTCAAGAAAGAAAATTATCATAAAAGTTGTCAAAAATTGATTGTTCAAATATCATTTCTCGGTTGGAATTAAAGCTTATTTCTCCACTTATATGGAAGAAGAAAGTTAAAGTACGGAGGATCCACGTGATTTAATCTCTTCAATAATTCTCCAAACAAAAGAAATGCAGTCTCTCTCACACACCTAACTCTTGCGATCCAAACACAGTTAATGGAAGGGGATATTTACATAAGCGTGAGAAGTGAAAATCGCAATTAAATCATTATTTTCTCTGGAATCTAAATTACTATGACTCATTTCTCTAAAAATTGGAGAATTAATAGAAATTAAAAATAGTAAACCAACATATTTCACCCTCTTTATATCTTAAACCATCTCTCATTTCTTATAGATGGTGGAGATTTTAACGATAGAAAGATACCATGAGATAATTCATCATCACATACAATATGAATGTCTATCCTTTATATTTTAAAAACATCTATCTCCTTTTTTGATTCAAAAATAAAATAAAATACGCAAAAACCATTAATATTGTAAGTTGATGATGAACTTATCAATACACGTAAATTACAAGTGTTGCACCTCACGCCACCATTTTTAGTTATAAAAATAAATATATTCACATAACTTTTTTTGACAAAAACATGATGACATAAAAAAATTTGAATCTAAAAATTAGCATATGACAATGACATCATTGCTAGCAAATAAACCACATTGTTTGTTTCTCTACTTATAAAACTTATCTTAAACTAATGAAACATACTTAGTCTTTGTTTGGGAGTTTAAAGGGGAAGGGAGGGGAGGGTTTTGGAGGGATGAGATTAGAGGGAAAAATAGAGAATGATAAATTGTATTTGAAATATACATTGAAAGTATGAAACATAGTGACATTAAAATAGATTTCAAAAGTGAGTCTGTTCTTCGCATCATTTCTAAAGAAATGAAAAAGAGTAGAAAAAAAAAATGCAAGAAATGTCTACTTTGGTATAACTTAATTTAAATTTTCAATTACATCCTTTACTATCTTTTTTTGGGGTCAAATTAGTCTTTCCTCTTTAAAAATATTTACAACGTTCAACCAACTTCATTCTTAGCTTACTTATAATAGAAATTTTGTACATTCATTCAATGATATTCTAATTCGAATGTTCCACCGATCAGTACCACAATTGGACTTCCGTTGACAACGAGGTCACAGTTTTAGATAGAAACAAAAGACTATCGTGTTAATTTTGATGGATTAGATATTGTAACAGTCACTATGATGTAACTTAGATGTAACCTTGATGAACTGAAAGATGTAATGTACCTTTTAAAATTGTCAGTTAGACTTTTGGTAACATACATGAAAAATAAAGTTTGATCCTACATTGTTGACGTTTTAAACATAAGAACCAACTTGACATGAAGAAATAGCTAAAAATTAACACGAAAACAAGATCAAGGACCTGTTTGCAACTTCAAATTAAGTTAAAGGACCCTTGTTGTTGTTTTTTCCTTTTAGAATGTAGTTTTCCAGGAACTAATTACCAAAATTTCATAATTAAATAACTCAATAACAAGTAGGAATTCATAGAACCTATCCTTCCTTCGGTAGTTGTAAGAACCATCCTTCCTTTGGCCGCTGTTCTTGATGCTTTCTTGTCTGCACTCGCTAATTCAGCCCTTTTCCTAAGGAGCTCCTGTGCTTTGATAATGTCGCCTTGACTCTCTGATAGAGTATTTTTGCAGTCCATCATTCCAGCCCCAGTTTCGTCCCGAAGTTACTTCACAAGTGCTGGTAATATAGTTGCTGCAATCCAGAGGGCGGCGGAACAGACATTTAACAATTATAAATCTTATGTAAGAATTCAAAGATAGGTGAACAGGCTGGAAACCTAAGACCTCGTTTGGATAAACAGCCTAATGAAAGATAAAACCTAAGCGCTTTACATATAAGTGCTTATGTATAAGCTATTTTTATAACAAAAGATAAAATGAAGTCATACTTATGCTATAAGCTATTTTCATAAGCTTTTCTAGACAGTTTATGGAAAAAAGCTGAAAACAGGTTTTATGGACATGTCATGAGCTGATTCCATAAACTCTTCCAAACAGTCTCACAAGTGCTTATATCAGTATATAAGTTCAAATGCATCCTTGTTTATACATCTTTGAGAAATGAAATATGAAGTAAATAAGATGAAATTGTAACCTTTGCTCAAGCCTTCATCTGAAGCTGTAATGCTGGTTTGTCCATTAGAGTTCGATACGGTGCTGTTTGTTTTTTAATGCAATTGCAACTTCTTCACCTTCAACTTGTACTGCTACTGGTGTTTGTTCTGGCACTTCTTCAGTTGGAGGACTTTCAGGAGAGAGAACTTGATTCTTTTCTTCTGTTACATTTATCCATAGAGGATTCAAAGTTAAATAAAACTCCCTTCATAACAAAAGAAAAAAAAATCATCCATCTGTTAAATAAGCTAACTATTATGATGTCATTCAATTGCTTTGGTTGCGTAAAGTTGATTGATTCGGGTCGTGTAGAAAATGAACGGGGGGTACAATATCATACAATCTGTGCTTTATACATAACAAATTCAGAAAACTTGCGTCAATAGTGGCGCTATAGTGCTATAGTGAGTGGAATTTGAACAAATTGCTATTGTTCAGAATTACGATATTTAGTGCAAAATGTTGTGAAATAGCATCTATAGTGGCGCTATACAACTATTGTGTAGCGGTAACAGATTGTTATTTTCGGCGATACAAGATTGACAACACTGATTCAATCAAGCAAGCAGGATTTAAAAATGAATTGAGCATAACCTTTATTCAAGATTTTCTCAGAAGACAAATCTCCGCTTTGTCCGGTCAAACTAGCACTGATCTCATTGTTCTCTGGAACAGCTCCATCATTGTCACCTATTTGAAATGCAAAGGAAATATTATTCGGTAAGTTAATCGGAAAAACCATGTATATGTATGTTACTGCAAAAAAATATGATTGATTTTTGTCGTAATTTCGAAAGTAAAAAAAAAAATACATACAATCAGTATTTCCATATGTAAAATACTAATGAGATAAATTAGCAGAAAATGTGTGAGATAGAAAACTAGAACCTTCTCCTTCTTGAGGAGCTGGTGCACTTGAGGTCTTCAATAATTGAATTTACAACATCTAAGTCTTCTTCAGAAACCAAACTTTGGGCATCTGAATTTACAGTGTCTGTGTCGTATCTGATGTCCGAGTCCGTATCCGTGCTAGCTTGTTGGCAACAGTTGTTGAGGAACCGACCAACCGGTGAGTCAGTTTCGACATTTCTTGTGGCAACATCAGTCTGAATAGCTTCTTCAATAATTGAAATTACAGCATCTGAATCTTCTTCAGAAACCAAACTTTCAGCATCTGAATTTACAGTGTCCGTGTTGTATCCGGTGTCCGTGTCCGTATCTGTGCTACCTTGTTGGCAACATTTGTTGAGGAACCGACCAATGAATCGACCGATGATATGGAGGTTCGAGATTTTTTCCTGTTGAGATTCAGTAGAAACTTCATCTGCAACAGGAGAATCTGGTGCCTCCACGGATACTTCTGTTTCTGTGGCTGATATGGAGGTTCGAGATTTATTTCTGTGGATGACATGAATGCAGATTTCAGTGATAAAGTGTTACTTAAAATGTTGTTGTCTATGAAACACAGACACCGCACAGAAATTACAACCTAACACATTTAAAACCCCCACCACGTAAATTATAAAATTAAGTCTAAAATGCAAGTCAGACAAAGAAAATGTCACTTCTGCCAACAAAATCATACAACAGAGATTTATAAAGTGATGAATAATATAAAATTAACAAGATTCTTTGGAATTATCTTCAGTACCTCTGCTTGCGGTTGACAACAAAGATTGTTTTTGCGGTTGACTTGTTATCACTTGTTATGACTTGTTCTGGTTGTGGTTGTGTCTCATCTTCAATTGCCAAAATCTTACGCTTCGAAGCCAAGGATTTTTCATGATTCATCATTGTTAAGTTGAACTCTTGTAGGTCTTGTTTACATACCCAATGATACCCGCAACTCTTCACCTCCATACCTGACAATTTATTCCCCAAAAACATACCCCCAACTATTTTAATACCCTCAAATTTTTGATAGGACTCTCGGGGTAAGTAGATTAGCCATAGGTGACATGATTTCCTTGTAATAAGATCATCCGTAAACATACCCGCAACTCTTACTGGAAGCCAGATACGCTTCCTCGTACCACCAATTTCCATATATATACTTCTTGGATCAATATTGCTCCTTCGAGAAGGTGTCATGGAAAATACAACACAACATAGAAAGCCAATGATATTATTGTTATTATCATGCATAATA
>Ga0315914_1010427_pt1 | contig 11556 bp, 11 predicted proteins | sample MpolenodulesMG_FD_203920 | JGI IMG/M metagenome (GOLD analysis project Ga0315914, IMG submission 203920) | Medicago polymorpha root nodule microbial communities from Los Angeles, California, United States - elongated nodules | ecosystem: Host-associated > Plants > Roots > Nodule | place: USA... | reverse complement strand
GGCGACGATTGACAAAAATTTAAAAGAGACTGAGCAAGATTAAAATAGGAAGTGGGAGCTAGGTTACTAATTTTTTTTTCCCAGAAAGTTTGTGAACCATGAAACTCAATAAGAGGTGTCCGATTCTGCTCCCTCCGGTCTCAAGAATAAGAAAAGATTTCTTTTTTAGATTCATTGAATAATTAATGTATTTGTTTTACAATCTATCACTTAATCTATTTTGTTCTCAGAAAGCTTAAAAAAAATCCAGAGAAAAAAGATGGGGTGGATTTTAGTTTATATAGAAGGGCAAAATTGGAAGTTAAGATAAATGTAAGGGTAAAGGTACGAATGTAAGGGTGTGAGGTAAAATTTCCTACTATTTCTTATGTTCTTTTTTAAGTGTCATTTCTAGAATTTCCTTTGATCCTTTTAATTTGCCATTTAAAAATAGTATTATTTAATGATTTGTTGAAATTATCTATGATTATTTATCACAGAGAGACAAATATCAAATATGAGAAATGCGGTAATATATAACCAGTGGGAAAAATAATTCATAAAAAATAATAAAATTTATTGATTTTTTTAATGTGTAAAATAATCCAAAAACGAAAATTTAAAATGAAAAAAATCAGTGGTGCCATAAATAGATGGTCCAAAGTAGCAAGTTTATATAGTCAAAGCCACAAGTTACTTCCCATAAGTGACTACCGAAAAGCCACAAGCCACTTCATTGCTCAATCAGAAAGAGAAATTTCAAGAAGTTGAAATAAAAGGTCAAAGCAAAAATAAGAAGACAAAAATTGTTTTCAAGCACTCATGGACTCATGGTTTGTTCTCGGGCACCCTCAATGACTATTTTTATCTTTAACTGTAATTAACTACCGTTGAAATCTCTTTTTCTTTTAAAATAAACTATTGAAATCACTTACTTCAAGTAGAATAACTGGTTGATAATTCTCAATAAGCTCTTCCTTGGTTTCAGGATTATTAGCTGTAATAAGTTTTGGTTTGTTAACATTGCCAGGTGTTTTTCTAACCAAAGCATATGTTGGATTTCCTGCTTTAATACTTGCCCAAACTATGTGTCTTCCGTAGCTCCATATGTCCAAGGATGAGGATTTTGTTTTCAGTTGCCACCGGGAAAGAAAAAAAAAGCACCTTTAGTAAAAAATAAACAAGTGTGTTTATTGTGTTTTTCTTCTTCTTGTTTTTAACACGTAAGTAGAAACTTATTTGTAATTAAGTTAATAAATAGGATTTATTAATTAAGTTAGAAAACGGAGTACACCGTACCGTAGAATGTATTTTAAGTGGAATGCAGTGCACTATAGATTATAATGCACACAAGTAGGTAAGTCTATAAATAGAACTCAGTTGTGCAAAATTCGTGTACTACTTTATAGAAACCCTAAACTGCAAACCAAATCTTAATTCTCTATGAACCTTTGATCGTTTGGCTAGCACCGAGAACTAGAAGAGATTTTTACATGTGGACACATAGAGGCATTGCTACATTACTTTGTTGTGATCATTCATAATGATTCATGGAAATGAAATCAATATTTTAATTTCCGCTACGTTTCTAATCATGTTTTCCCTTCATCAAAACATTCATACTGCACAGATGTTGCACATCTTTATAATTTATAATTTTGCTTGCCTAGTTTTTCTTACTAAAAAAGTGTTAAGAAACTTTTCAATTTGCGGGAAGCGAAGTACTATGTTTGGATTAATTATATGTCATCATAGTATACTTCCCTTTAAATCCACTTGAATTAGGTTCAACTTTGACGGGAATCACCGCTTTGATTGAACAGATTTTTTCTCCATATTCAAAGAAGGAAGGAGTGTTGATATCCGTCCTGCACCAGTCCAAAAGATGCCTAACTAAGTAAAAGCAATTAGTTTTGATTATAATTGAGACCGTACGTACCGTAAATATTTATTTAATTATTAAATCAGTTTAGTGGGCTTGGAAAAAAAAAAGATAAGCACCCCCTTAGAAACAAATAGAAGCACCCCCAAGCGTAGTTTCATGACTCTATAAGTTTATGAAAGCATATATTCTTCTGTTCCAATGCCTTGTCTTCTTCTCTACATGCTTTTTAGTCCAGCTGCTTTTAGGCCGTCTTTTGAGGGTTCTGCCTAATTCATCAACACTTACTTAAAAATCAAGTTGCAAATTCTAATAATCAACAATGAATAAACGCACGTTTAATGAGTAATTTATTTATTTATTTCAAAGAGTACTCATTTTATATAGAGGACAACCACCAATCAAGTTTTTTTATTATTACTCTAACCAACTAATTAAGGTCATAAAACTATAAAAAAAACAATTTATACGTAATTACGGAAATGACAAATACTTTATCCAAAATACATTTAAGTGACTACAAATATTAATAAACTAAACGAGATAAACTAATTTTTTTTTCTTTTTTCTTTTCCAGGAGATAGACTAATATTCTTAATAAGTAGACGTTGAAAAAGATGAGCTGATACTCTGGTGAGATGATGAACAAAAAAATTTCATGTTAAATTCAAACATGGAAGACTCTAAGTTCTATTTTCACCATCAAATTATGTTCATATTTAGAGCGAGAGGAGTATATCTCATATATTTATCACAATTACTGCTACGAATGTGGCAATTATTATTTGCCCTATAGTATGATTAAAATTGCTTAAAGGGAGAACTCCCTCTTTTTTTTGGGGACAAAAAGGGATAAATCCTTTATACTATATTATAAAAGACGACAACATTAAAAGAGGAAAAGGTTAACATACACCGACGGACACCATAGAAACCATCACCCAGTTCTTACTTGGATCCATAAAAGAGGAAAGTTCATGTAGAATCTCTCTTTTCTAGCCACCATAAGTAAGAAACAAATCAACAATGAATCGAGAAAGCCAAAATTGCAGGAACATGTATCAATAGTGCATTTTTTATTTAACAGTGAATTGAAAAATCACGGTGAACCACCAAAATTATATTATTTTTTTGGTCATAGATGAAGTGGTAAGCTACTAAAATTAAACTCACACGCAACTGCAGTTGAGCTAGAAATTCTAAACAACCACCAAAATTATATTAAGCTACAAAGTATAGTTTTTACCAAAATCGGGATGGTTCCCTGATATTTTACGAATTCCATCGCTCAACCAAAATTCACAACTATGTTGGTTTGAAATAGTTTGTGTGAAATAGTCAAGTGACTTTACAAGCATTATATTGTAAACCAAAGGCGGTGAAACACTGAAACTTCATGGAAATGGAAGACTGAAAAATATCATAATTTTAAACAAAGAAAATACTAGTATTTTTTTTATAAAGAAAAGTAAATACTAGTTTAAAGAAAAGAAAATACTAGTATTTTTAAAACCATAATATATCTTTTTTGAGGCATAAGTGGTATATACACCTAAAAAAATGCATAAATTAATCTTAATGATATACTTTGTCAAATTTGCGAGTTCAATTGTGAAATCGTATAAATCCACATTGTTTATATATCAATTTTGAGCTGACTTTGATGTAAATTCAAATTTTAGTAAAAAAATCATAGTGAATTTAGGAAAATTCAGATAAACTCAAACTCATTAGCATATTTTTTATATATATATTTTTATTGCAGTTTCACATTCAATTCCACTTCTTTTGTTATTTTAGCTTTGTTCATGCAAAAAAAAAATCTTTATAATTAGATGAAAATTTAAAGTGATGATGCAATTAATATATATATATATATATATATATATATATATATATATATATATATATATAAAATATTATTTGTATGATTTCACGTATAAGTTCAACTCTCAATTTTGACAATCTTTCATATATGACTCTAACAATACTCCAATAAGTTACACGTCTGGTTGGACGATTATTTAATGAAAAATGTTTAATTTGCATGTACTATAATTGTAAGCAAAGTTTTACTTATGTTTAAGGTTATCGAGACAACCCCGCCTTGGACCTCAAAATAAAAAATAATAAAATTTCATCCAAAGTTAGTATTATCTCAGCAAAAATGAAATCGAGTGATCTTTTCATCATTTGAAAAAGAAATATTAAACCCAATTGATTGTATTAATTTAATTATTTTAATTTATTACTCAAGGACACAATGAGAGAGAGTGACAGAGAGACCAAGAAAGGTGATTCTTCGCGGCACCGCCACGATCAATCACACCGGCGCTCATATTCGCTGGAGGAGAGGACAAATAGGGAGGAAGGGGGCCAAGCAGGGTGCCAGAAAAGGGAGAGAATGGGGATGATTGGACTGTGGTGAGAGTGCGAAGGAGGAAAGCGTCGGGACAAGTGGAACTCAGACGGGATGGTCAGCGGGAATTCAAGCGGCAAGGAGGATCAGAGGCAAGGCAGGATCAGAGGTTTAGGGCTCAGAATTATCAGCAACATGTGTCTAGGGTTTGCAATGACAATATGGTTGTTTCACAACAGATAACGGTTAGGGCACAGGTGCAACATCAAACACGCCCTTCTGCGATTAAACAGGCAGGAGGTACTTCGAAGCAAAACACAATTACAGAAGGAGACGTGATCATGGGGTCAGACCTGAAACGGTATGTTACTTTCTACTTCACTAATGTGCCAAACATGTTACCGTATCACTATGCTAAAGAGGGTTTTGAGGTTTGCGAAATTCTGGACAATTTATTTTTGTCCAGGAAACGTAACAGACAAGGTTATGCTTATGGTTTCGTAAGGTATTTGAATGTTAGGGAATGTAGACAAATTGTTAAAGGCAGTGAACAACGTCTTTTTCGGTCAGTATCGTGTCTGGGCAAATCTGGCTCGTTTTGATAGAAAGACTGATGTTGATGGCCGGAAGAGGGAGCAAGTGAATGGTGAGGGTCGGGAGACTAAGATGGTGGCAGCGAAGGTAGAGGGCAGAAAGCCTGGTGAGGGAGAAAAAATTATTGTGAGAAAGGGAGAAGAAGTCGAGGGAGTTAAAAAAGTGAACGGGGGAAGCATTATTGTGAAGACGAAGGCGGATGTGGTGAGGAAGGAGGGGGGAACAGAGTTTCGAGGTGTGGCGAGGAAGGTACATGACCGGTGTTGAATTTGATATAGCCATGGGAAGAGAGGTTGAGAAAGGAGTCTGGTAATGGGGCATGGTCGATGGTGGAACAGGTTAGAGATGTTGATATAGTAGTCGAAAACAAGCCTAGACAGGGCGTAAGCAAGTTAATCCGTAAGTACCGTTCAACTCCTGAGGACTTAGCTTGGGCACGGAAAGGTGCAATTGTGTCATGATTGAATGGGGAAACAATATCGGTTACTGAGACACGTATAGATGATGATGGTTTTCATGATTTAGACATCATTCCAATCGGTGCTGATAAGGTGTTCATACAGAGTTTATCAAATTCAGACGTCATAGAGGTATTTGCTGAAGCCTAATATTTCTTTAACATATTTTTTACACAGCCGGTGCGTTGGGATAAAAATATATTGAAGTTCGAAAAAGGCGCATGGGTTTGAATTTATGGAGCGCCTATCCATGCTCTGAGTGAATCTTTCTTTAAGCTATGTGTGTTTGATTACATAAGATTTTTACGGGTGGATAATTCCACTTTCTCCAAGGAGCGTTTTGATTACGCGCGGGTTCTTATGGCTATAACATCTTTGGAAGTGCTTAATTTTACAGATAAAATGATAATTGATGGTGTTCTTGTGGAATTGAAAATTGTTGATGAATGGGGTTTTTCTATTGGCGAGGATGCGTGTCTGTTAGAGGATGACACTATATCTAAGGTGTCTGTTCCGGATAATAATTTTGATCATGTAGCAACAGATACTCATGAGCATGTGGAGGATCTTGTTAACAAGTTGGCGGAAGATTGGGCACCAGATGATAAAGATATTCACAAACAGACAACTCTTGATAGTGTTATGTTTCCAACTGTTTTGGAACCAGTAGTGTGTGATCTAGTAAATGTTTTAAATAAGGAGGCAGATTTAGAAGAACCGGTGTTTGATGGTGTTGATCCAAAGCCTACGCCAACTAATGAAGGGACTGTAGCTGCTCTTATTATTGCATCTCCTAATGGGAAAGACACGGAATGTGCTGAGCTGCCAGAACATGAATCCGAGGGAAGGACAATTTTAGTTTCGAAATTGGATGCACATTCATGGGTACTTTCTACTGAGAATGTTTCATGTGTCAGACAGAAAGGTCAGAGTTCTTGTCCTCCGATGGCAACTCGATCGGTTCATTCAGGACCGTGGAGTTTGGAATGGATTCAAGACCATGTTCATGGTGATGTTGGAGTAGTATCTTCCTCAAATAATAAAGTTACTTCTAAATTCGGTGATTGCTCAGAATTGCCTAAAGGAGGAATGGCGGATGTATCTAAAAATAAAGTCAAATCTCGTGCTATAATACAACATGCAGTGCACAACTTGAAGAAGATTGCTCGTCTTCCTAATCATGATAGGAAACAAGTGTTAACATTTTTATGTACAAAGCCTCTAAAAAGAAAAGCAAGCAAGCGATCAAAAGAATTGGCGGATGTAATTACAAAAGGCTCACAGGTCTTTGATTCTTCATCATCTGTCTCTGTTAACAATGATTGGAAGCATTATGTGGTTTTGCATGGCAATGAAGAGGTTATTAAAGAGGATGTCTGTAATTTTGGTAATTCATTGGGAGTTAAATCTTATGATGATAAAGCTAATAAATTCAGGGCGTTAATAAGAAACAGGAAAGAGAACAATCACAAGGTTGTGGATACAAGGGAGGGGCCGAAGTGAAAGTGGTGGAGTGGGTAGGGTCGGTGTCGAGGAGTTGTGGGTGGTTATGAAGATCATTACTTGGAATATCAGGGGGTTGGGTGGTGTGGAGAAGAGGCCGGAAGTTTGTAAGTTAATTTCTGGAAAAAAATCCGTCCATTGTTTGCCTTCAAGAGACTAAATTACAAGTTATTGATGATAATGTTTATGCGGCTTTATGGGGTTCTCCTACATAGTCTTACTCTTTTCGGCCGACAGTGGGTGCGTCAGGTGGCTTGTTTATTTTGTGGGATCCGACGATGGTGGAGGTTTGGTCGTCAGTTAGTATGGAACATGTGTTAATTATACATGGTCGTTCTCTTCAAAATAATGATGAATTTTATTTGTTGAATATTTATGCACCTTGTGATGATGGAGCAAAGCAATTGTTATGGAATGCATTATCAGTGTACCTTTAGCAGTTGGTGGGGAAATGTATTTGTTTATGTAGAGATTTCAATGCGGTTCGGAATATGGAAGAAAGAAGGACGAGAGGGGTGGCAGTCCGCTCTTTGGATTGTCATCCTTTTAATGATTTTATTGGTAACAATGTATTGGTTGATCTTCCTTTGCATGGGCGAAATTTCACTTGGTATAAAGGCGACGGTAATTCGATGAGTCGCCTTGACCGCTTCTTGTTGTCGGAGGAGTGGTGTTCTAAATGGCCTGTCTGATCATTGTCCTGTGAGTTTATCTGTTGATGAGGAAAACTAGGGCCTGAGTCCGATGCGGATGTTGAAGTGTAGGTCGGATATTCCTGGATATCAGCAGTTTGTTCGTTCGAAGTGGGAATTTTTCAATGTGGATGGTTGGGGAGGCTATGTTGTGAAGGAAAAATTGAAGTTGATAAAATGAGCTCTAAAGGAGTGGCATCTGACACACGCAAAAAAATTTACCAGGTAGGATTCAAGCTTTAAAATATCAGATTGATGTGCTGGATTCTAAGGGAGAAGAAAATGTTTTATCAGATTGATGTGTGTCTAATGTGCGGGAGGCAGTTTTCACTCACTTCAAAAACCATTTTCAAGCGCAAGATGTTATTAAGCCTCGTGTGGATAATTTGCAATTTTGTTGGTTATCTATTGCAGAGAGTGTTTATTTGACTTGTCCGTTTAATGAGGAGGAGGTGAAGGTGGCGGTTTGGGACTGCGATAGTTTTAAGAGTCCTAGACTAGATGGTGTTCATTTAGGCTTCATTAAAGATTTCTGGTCAGATTTGAAGTCTGATATTTTAAGGTTTGTTTCAGAGTTTCATCGGAACGGGCGTCTATCTAAAGGAATAAATAGTACCTTCATAACACTTATTCCTAAGGTCGACAATCCTCAGCGCTTGAATGATTTTCGTCCTATTGCACTGGTAGGACGCTTGTATAAAATTTTAGCAAAAGTGTTGGCTAATCGTTTGCGCAAAGTCATGAGTACCGTCATTTCAGATTCGCAGTCAGCTTTTGTAAAAGACAGGCAAATCCTTGATGGCATTCTTATAGCTAATGAGGTGGTCGATGAGGCGGTTAATATAAAGCCTTTAGAGAAGATTTCACTGTCTCCGGTTAAGAAAGATTTTTTGTTGTTTAAAGTCGATTTTGAGAAGGCTTACGATTCTATGGATTGGGGGTACCTAGACAGTATTATGGGAAGGATGTCTTTTCCAACTATGTGGCGTAAATGGATGAACGAATGTGTGTGTACAGTGACTACATCTATTTTGGTTAATGGTTGTCCAACTGATGAATTTGATTTGAGAAGGGGGTTGAGACAAGGTGACCCGCTATCCCCTTTTCTGTTCCTTATAGCGGCGGAAGGGTTGAATGTCATGATGTCAGAAGCGGTGAACCATAATTTGTTTACTGGGTACTCTGTGGGGGCGCAAAATGCTACTGTGATCTCCCACTTGCAATTTGCAGATGATACCTTATTGCTTGGTATTAAGAGTTGGGCGAATGTGAGAGCCTTGAGGGCGGTTCTAACTTTATTTGAAGCCATGTCTGGGTTGAAGGTAAATTTCCATAAGAGCATGTTGGTTGGTGTAAATGTCGAAGAGTCTAGGTTGGGTAAAGCCGCCTCTGTTTTATCTTGCAAAATTGTGAAAATTCCTTTTATTATTGGTGGTGATGCTAGACGGTTGTCTTTTTGGGATCCAGTTATTGATTGAATGAAATTTAGGCAGTCTGATTGGAAAAGTAAGAATTTGTCTTTTGGTGGTCGCTTGATTCTCCTAAAGTCCGTCCTGTCCTCTCTACCTGTCTATGCCCTTTCTTTTTTCAGAGCTCCCACATGTATAATCTCTTCTATTGAATCTATTCTTATTAAAAAAATTTGGGGGTGGGTTTGAGGATAATAGGAAAATTGCCTGAGTTGACTGGGAATCAATTTGTATGAGAAAAGAGGTTGACGGTTTGGGGGTAAGGAGATTGAAAGAATTTAATATTGCTTTGTTAGGTAAATGGTGCTGGAGGTGTCTAGTGGATAGGGATAGTTTGTGGTTTAAGGTCTTGTCTTCTCGTTATGGGGAGGATAGAGGCCGCATTAGAGATGGAGATAGAAGGGGTTCGGCGTGGTGGCGTGAAATCGTGAAAATTAGGGAAGGTGTAGGTGTTGATGGTGGGAATTGGTTTGAAGATAATATTACTAAAAGTGTTGGTAACGTCTTTGATATGTTCTTTTGGTCAGATTGATGGGTTGGACCGATGAAGTTGAGGGGGAAATTTAGGAGATTGTATGAGTTATCCATTCATAAGGATAAGACGGTGGGGGAGATCAGAGCTTTGGGTTAGGGGGGAGGATGGGAATGCCTGGAGGTGGAGGCGTCGGTTGCGGGCTTGGGAGGAGGAGTTAGTGGCGGAAGTCAAGATTTTACTCTCTAATGTCTCTCTTCAGGATTCTAAACCCGATGTTTGGCTTCGGCGAATGAACCCTGAAGATGGTTATACTGTTCGTGGTGTGTATCAAATGCTTATGGGGCAGGAGATGCATGTTCATGATAATTTTTCGGACGCGGTTTGGCATAACAGTGTTCCTTTCAAAGTCTCTATTTGTGCGTGGCGTCTGTTACGCAATAGGTGGCCAACAAAGGACAACTTAAGGTGTCGTGGAATTATATCATTTGACTCTCAATTGTGTGTTTCAGGATGTTGGCAAATTGAATCATCTGATCATTTAATTATTCATTGTCCTATTTTCTGTTCTCTTTGACAACATGTGAAAAATTGGTTCGGTGTGTATTTTGTGGATCCCCAAAATGTTATGGATCATTGTCAGCAGTTCAGGTTCTCTATCGGTTGTTATTTACCTCGCCGTTCTTTCCTTCACATGATTTGGCTTTGTTGAATTTGGGTCATTTGGAATGAACGGAATCAAAGGCTGTTTTCATATAAAGTTAAATCAATTATACAACTTTTGGAAAAGGTAAAAGTCACTTCCCTTACTTGGTTGAAAGCTAAGAATGTTTGCTTTCCTTTTGGTTACCATATGTGGTGGCAGCAACCCCTGGTTTGTTTGGGGATTGGCTGATTTTTCCACCTTTTAAATGTATCTGGATTGGATTTTGTAATTTTCCTCTGCTTCTTTTAGCACTCCTTGTGCTAGGAAGCAGATTTCTTTGTTAATATATATCATTTTGGCTTGTTCAAAAAAAAAAAACTATTTTTGTATTTTAAAATGCAAGAAACAATTTTATTTTTTTTGAGAAATCAAAATGGAATATATTAATACCACAAAGTTATCCCTCCAGCACAAGGTGTGTCTGAGAAATAGACTATAATTACATCAAAGTTCTACGGACAAAGAGATAGACAGCATGACAATTAACCATTACTCACACAATAAAAAGGGTTCTGGCTCCAATCATGGAATTTATAATAAAATGAAACAAAACTAGCTTTAAACTACGAGAAGGAAAGAAGTTTAATATTTTCTAAAAGCTGATGCAGAGGGCTTTCTTTAGCACGAAAAATTCTAGCGTTCCTTTCCTTCCAAATTGCTCAAATGCTTGCAAACCATAATAAATGCATAAAAGAGCATCTGGAAATAGCAAAACCTGAAGAAGTACGAAATTGAAGATAATGATCCGAGATTGTTAAGGGGTTTACCGAAGAAACACCTAACCAATGTAGAAGAAGATGCCGAACCTAGCCAAATACATCACAATATAAAAATAGATGATCCGCCGATTTAGTCATCCCACATCCAGAAATACACAAGCGGGCATCTTCCTAAATGATATTCCTTCGAAATAAATCGTCCTTCATAGGCAACCTATCCCGAAATAGACGCCAAGCAAAAACAGATACCTTAAGCGGGACATCTTTCCTCCAAATACTTGGAGATGCAGAAGGCGTGACAGTCAAATCAGCCAGAAGAGAAAGATAGGCTCCTTTAACCATATAACCTGCTGCTGAATCCGATACCCAAGACCAGACATCCTTATTGTTAACCTGTGGTACAATAGACAATAATAACAACCTACACTCCACTAACTGCTCCTCCTCCCAAGCCCATAGTCTCCTTCTCCACTTCCACGCCTCACCACCCTCACCCACCCCAACTGGAACATTTGCGCTATGGTTAGTAATTTATTTTCAGACAAGTCAAATAACCGACGAAAACGGACCTGAAAAGGAATCTCCCCAGCCCACCTATCAAACCAAAATAAAGTATCTGCACCATTTCTGACCTTTAAATTAACATTGTCAGGAAACCAAGTACCCACCATCAATCCAACCCCGTCCTGCATATTAGCAATTTCCTTCCACCACGCCGAACCC
>Ga0315914_1010426_pt1 | contig 11556 bp, 11 predicted proteins | sample MpolenodulesMG_FD_203920 | JGI IMG/M metagenome (GOLD analysis project Ga0315914, IMG submission 203920) | Medicago polymorpha root nodule microbial communities from Los Angeles, California, United States - elongated nodules | ecosystem: Host-associated > Plants > Roots > Nodule | place: USA... | reverse complement strand
AGAAGGGGGGATTGAATTGTGTTAGCTTTTTCTTCGTTTCTCCTACTGATGTCACAATTCAGAAGCAACTGACTATTAGCTTCTGAAGTAGTGATCAGAGACTTAATGTGCAGCGGATAAAAAGAGTAAGAGAGAGAGAAGAAAGACACAAAGCAATTATACAGGTTCCTTCCACAAACCGGAAGTAGTCCTGTCCCCCTTGCACTTCCAATGAGATTTCACTAACAATGTAATCTCAAATTACAAGTACTCAAACACACAAGCAAGAGATTTCCTATGCTCAAGCGCACAAGCAAGAGACTTTCCTATGCTCTAGTACAACTACAAGAGACTTACAAATGCTCAAGCACAACTGCAAGAGACTTCCAATGCTCAAGCACACAAGCAAGAGACTTACAGACAAACAGATTTACACAGAAAAATGTTTGAGTTTGAACACTTGATATACAATCAGTGGTGTTCTCAATACAAATCAATTACAGACTCTTTAGACTCTTGAGACTATAGAATTTCTAAAATGTGGACCACTCTTAAGAAATTCTAAGTAACTTTGAAATGCAAACAAAACAGAGTATGAACTTTGAGATGTTTAGAGAGTCTAGCCTTTTTGAATGCGTGTGTATTGCTTTCTTTTCTGCATGTTGTATATAGTCTGTATTTATATCTGTATCCAACTTGAAAACCATCACTCCTTTATATAGTGGTGTGAAAGAGACGTTGGAGAACTGCCAGCACGCATAAAAGAGTCGTTTGAAGCTTGTTGATCACCAATTATCTTTTGCCTGATATGGTTATTGTCCTATGAAGGATCAATTTCAAATCCATTCCTTGAATGAGGGAACATTTCTGCAGGCAGAGCTGTTATTCTTGTCTTGTTGCAAAGCACCATCAAGGTAGTGGAGAAGGTGGTTGTACAGTTCGTACATTTGTCCTTTTTCAACGCTCTTGAGAGAATAAGCATTCCGAGCTTTCAAATTTCATCTTAAGACCGTCGTTGCACTCCTTTACGCCTTTAGCAACTCTTAGGCAAGATTAAATGAGATTCCAGCTTTTGAAGCTTTAAGTTCTTTAGCTCCTGATGAACTTCAGCTTCTGGTGATCTTGCTTCTGATGAGGCGCTTCTGATGAATTTGTTTCTGATGACGTCATCACTTCAGGAGCACTTTGTACTTCAGGAACATTATTCTTCAGACGCTTCAAACTTCCCTTTTGTTGATTCTTTCGCTCTCTTTTGTTCTTTCAGAACCTTTTAAAGATATAAGATTGTGTCTATGGTCCTGTACACTTGAACAAATATTAGCATATCCAATTGACAATTTTTAATACCTTGTTATCATCAAAACCTTAAGGGTGACATATGTTAAACATTTTTTGTTCTAACAAACTCCCCCACTCTAAGGGTAATGTTTGTCAAACGTATTTTGTTCCAACAGAGGCCTCCAGTCAAAGTCATATATCATCTATGTACATGCATAACAATGCCATGTTAATGTAATCTCTAAAAAAAAAAGTGGTGTTAATGTAATGTAACATTTTATATTTTCTAACTGTTAAACGTATCATATTTGTTTCTAATGATGTTAATGTTATTGTATATGTTGTGAATTTGTTGTGAAAACCACACCAATAAAAACTTGATGCGTGGAGCAAATTAATACCAAGTAATCAAATCAAGCGGGTGACAAAATAATTCAAACAAAAATAAACAACAAGAGATAAAAGGAAGAAGGAGAACACAAAAATCTGTTTACCCAGTTCGGTCTAATGGTGACCTACTATGGGGGAGAGAGCAACTCTCCGTTCCACTATAATGATGAGTTTCTTTACAAAGAGATATTGAGTTACATGAATCAGTCTTCAAACCTAATTTTATCCAAATCTCAATCTCTTCCCGTGACCAAGAGACTCAATCCTAATAGTGTTTTGTTCAAGGTGAATCAAAACAATCCCAACTCTAGTGTTTGTTGCCAAGAGAAATTCTCTATAAACCCTAGTTTGAATGTTGGCTTCTAAACCCTGTTTTCTACACACTTAATCATCTAATACATGATTTATATTTATAGTGGAAAGCATCCCTCAAAAATTGAAACAAAACCGGCCCATGAAAAAGCCGTTTTATTTTTTCTGCTGTCACGCAATTCGGGCGCCGAATTCTGCTGTTCGGGCGCCAATTTTTCACGTAGCCAAAAGGCTCCTTCTGCAGGCACAATTCGGGCCCCAGACTGCTCCATTCGGGCCCTGCAATCGACATTTCCAGATGCATGTTTTTGAGTCTTTTTCCAACAATATACAAAAAGGGAATAAAAAAGGAAAAATATTTCCCCTCTCTCTCTCTTTTGCGTTTTAATTTATTTAGTTTATCTTAAATTAATTATTTTAATAAAATATAACATGTAAATTTTTTATGCGTTTTAATTTATTTATTTTATCTTAAAATAATTATTTTAATAAAATATAACATGCTTTTTTGCGTGTAATAAAAGTGTTGGATGTTGGCAGCGGCTGGGTTTTTGGCCCACAATTCAGAAGATTTGGTCTCATACTGCCTCTTGTGTTGATATAATTTTTCTTTACTCCAACAGCTAGACATCGCTCAGTAGCAGATTTTTGCGGTTACCCTTTGGAGCTTATGGAAACACAGGAACAATAAAGTGTGGAATAATATGGTAGAAACAACCCAGCAGATTGGTGACCGAGCGGTGGCTTTCCTAAATAGTTGGAAGACCACGCAAGAGACAAGGATTCGCAGCTCGCCAGCAAACCCGCAGTTCGACATAAGTAAGTGGTCAAAACCAAGTGTCGGGAGATTCAAGTGCAATATTGATGCTTCCTTTTATGCTTCACTCAATAAAGTAGGCTTTGGAGCTTGTATTCGAGATGCAAATGGAAATCATGTTATAAGCCGTATTGAGTGTTTCACACCTTTACTTGATGTGGAAATGGGAGAAGCTATAAGACTCCTACATGTTATGCAATGGGCGAACGACCTAAATTTGGTAAATATGGATTTCGAAACGGACTCAAAAGTGGTGGCATAAAGTATCTATAAGGGGGATGGTGTCTCAGATTTCATAGCTATAATACACGATTGTAGACACCTATTAATGACTGATTTAGCGAACTCTGATCTGAAGTTCATTAGGAGACAAGCCAATAGTGTTGCCCATAATCTAGCTAGGGAAGCACTAAATCATGCTAGTTTCTATTATCATCTTAATATTCTACATTGTATTCATACTTTGATTAATAATGAAAAGCTATAAGCTTCTTTCCCTCAAAAAAAAAAAAACATGCTTTTTATTTGCATAATAGTATTTTTATAAGGATAAAATTGAAAGAAAAAAAAAGTTATAATCTATTTCATTTTGTCTCATTTCCAAACAATGAAATGAAAATTTTGTTTCGTCACGTCATATAATATTCAAATGATGGAATATTTTTTTTTCATTCTGATCTGCTCCATTAATCCAAATAGAACCTCAAGGTTTCAATGGAGGAATGCCCGACCCAAATTGTTTCTAAGTGTAATTGGATTCTTTTATTTTTTAATATGATTCTTTTATCTTAAATTTGATTCTCTCAATATTTTTTTAAATAACAAATGTTAGTAGTTAAGGCGTCGTTTGGTGGTCAGAATAACGAGGCAAGATAGGATAACCATATCATACCCTATTCAAATCTTCAGTTTGACGCACCAAATGGATATGATAAAAAATAAAATCAAACCTTTGATTGATTCTATCCGGTCAATCCTTTGTATTTCCTATCCTAAGTATAGGTTGGGTTAGAAATATCCTATTCCGTTTTCTTATTTTGCCCACGCTCTACCCGAAACAAATCCTACCTCCCTCCATCTCCATCTCCATCTTCATCTTCATCGCTCATCATCTTCTTCTTTTTGTTTAAAAATTGTGATTTTTGCCATGAATATTTGTTTTATTAGTTTGATTTTTTCCCTAATTTCATATCGAAAGAGAGACGGTTAAAACATTCATCAACATTTTCACCGTAGGTTTATTGAAATTGTTGCGCCTAATAACTGCTTCTTTCTCTTCTTCACGTTCAATTAGAAATTGCTTTCTAATTTATCCACCAATATAATGAAATAAATCAATCATACCAACCCAAAATAGAATATTCTACACCGATTGAATATTGGATTTAGCATCTAGTTATTATCCATCCTTAATTTTTCTTTCTTAATTTTCTTTGTGATAATTTTGCAGATACTTGTTTTTAATAAAATGAAAATTTATAATTCCAGTGATTTCTTTTAACATAATTGCTTTGGGGAAGAAACAACTATTGAGGGAATGCAACGAATATTGGGAATGAAACGAATGTCGAAGAAGATGATATTTCTAAGGTTATTAAGGTCTGGTTTTTCGAAGAAGATGATAACAAGGATAATTTTGTCATTTTATTATGACTTATATCCTATCAGGTCATTATCAAGTTGTGCATCAAACATATGATATGATAAATGTTTATCCTGTCTATATCCTATTCTATCATTATCCGCATCATATCCTATCATGTCTTTATCCTATCCTGACTATCAAATGGACCCTAATTATTTAATTAATATTTACTCACGTTCAAGTTTGAACCAAAACCTTCAAGAGTTTATCCTTTAACTCAAACCAATTGAATTATTAGTGATCCTCTAATCTATCTCTAGATTAACCAATTGAGCGAGAATTGACTAATCCAATGTATAACATCACTCTAATTTTTTTTATAAGAAGTTTAACCTCAACATCTTTTAGACCTTCAGATTGACATATTTCTTTGTAGATGTTTAAACTTTAAGACTTACACTTCTAACAGTCCAAATGTGTAGAATACATTTTTTCATGTTCTTTTACACTTCCAAATAAAAAAAAATCCTGATTTTTTTTGAAGTCCAGTAGTATAAGATGTAATACTTTATTAAAAAAATTTAGTATTTAATTTCTGAATTTTCGAGGATTTGTAAAATATAATTTTTCAGGTGTAAAATAGTAGAAAATTGTGCCTTGCTTGTTTAGCTATAGCTATCATGCATCATTCATCACTCAATGAATGTACTTTGCTTCTTGTAATAATGTTCATTCTAAGAAGGTTCCTTTCTAGTATACTTTACTTTATTCGATCCCTTCTTCTTCTTTTTCTTTAGACCATAAATAAATATGTCGCTACAACACAAATGAGTTGTAAGAAATAAAAAAAATAAAAAAACTGTTATAGTCTCTCCTGCTTTGGGTTGGTGCAGAACCTCAATTTCAGATTGGATAAAGAGGAAGATTGAGTTGAAAGTGCAGGAAATAAGGTAAATTAATTTTCGTATTTTTTCTAATTGAGCAGAGAAATTATTATTAATTAAAATGTCATGAACATTTTACCATTGTTTCAATTTCTTAAAGTTATAAGGTCAAACTTTTGTTGGTAGAATAGTCAATTTTGTTCAATTTTTATAATATTTATGATGAAATCCGAACTAAACCAATGATCACATGTTGGTTTGGTATGATTCAATCGGATTGACCATTTTATTAATTAAAATATCATGGCAGATACTTATATTAATAACAAAAAATAATCCAATAAACCAAAGTATTCAAAATTGTCTTTAGTGAGAATCTTTCACAAATGAATTGTTTGCATCAAGGCATTGCAACTCGAGAGTTTACCTCAACTCATTTTATCTAGGTAAACTCGACTTGAGAACTTGTACGAGTTTACCTAAAATTAAAATCATGTAAAATTTATTAGACTATTACTTTTTCCACCCTGCTTGTTTCTAGCCGCCTTATTTTTTTTCCCCCAAAAATACCCCTGGCCCGGATTATATAATTCGAACTACTTTTGGATTATATAATCCGAAACTTGTCGAGCCTTTTGGAGCTTGTAGCACCCTGAAGGATCTTGATGCTAAAGTGCATTGGTTGGGTTCAGATTATATAATCCGGACTGGTTTTAGACATTTTCGGATTATATAATCCGAAATGTGACAAACACCCCGTAAAAAGTCAACATATGTGGTGAAAAAGGATGTTTCCGGACTATATAATCCGGAATGTGTAAAACCATTCCGGATTATATAATCCGAACCGCATCAGCACAAATATAAAAGTGATTTGTTTTGTCTGAAACATGCATTTGGCGCGCATTAGATTGCTTATAAACGACATAACCATGCATTTGACCATATGTTCAAACAATAAATTTAATTCAAAACAACAATTAACAACACAACATAATTTTCAAAACATAATATTAATAAAATATAAAAATAAAAATTATCCAAATACTACATCACCAAATATTCAAACATAACATAATAAAAAATAAAAATTATCCAATGATTACACCCCTGCCACCCCTGCCACCAACATTACGCCTACAACGATAAACCTTTCCTCCATAAACCTCTCTCAAGACTTCCTCCAAATGACACCAATCCTCAGACCTTTCCGGCACCACACCACTGGACATAACTGCATATACATGGTCTCTGATACAACCCAACCTTCCGCCCAGCTCCAAGAACCCATGCTCTCCATCCTCCTCAACAACAATCTCATCAAGAACCTCCCGCTCTGGTGGTCTCGGCACCTGACCCTCCTGGTTTGGAAGAATCATGCGTGGATGAGAGACGAGATAAAACCATCTGATGTATCCCTCTTCCGCCTCCACACCCTACAATGCACGGTGACCCAACTGCCGAGGAGTCAGCGCATGATCAAGATGGTGCTGAAAGTGGTAGGTGATATCCACTAAGGTCGTCTAGGGAGGTGCACTCTCATGTGGATGTCTGAGGACGGTGTGCACGTACCCAAACTGACGAACCACCTGCTTCGGCAGATATCTCACCTTGCAGTCCCCGTATTTGAGCCATCCGGAGTAAAGGCTGACCCGCTCAAACGGATATGCCTGACGGTGCTCTCCATATGGGGCCATGGTAACGCCCGCTAGATCTAGTTGATCCAGATGCCCTCTGTACTTGTCCAGTGCAGACAAACCCACCCGTGGTATGAACAACATAGCGCGTGGATGCTGACATTCCTGATATCCACCACACACATCCTTTTTGTCCATACCCCTGAAGTGTTGATACACCCAAGCCTGCAACAAAGACAACCACATATAAATATACAAACAATCAGCATTTACAGGTGAAAAACAAACATAATTATTTATTTATACCCGCAACAAAGTCAAGTATCCTAACAGATACTTGATGTTGTAATGGGAAGCATTGTTAAGCTCTCTATACAAGTGTGAAAGTGCAGCAGCTCCCCATAAATAACCAACAACAAGCTCCAGGTCTCTAAAGTAGCTCTGATAGGCAACATCCACATAATAGACACTCTTGTTAGTGAAGAGCGTGATCCACACAAAGTACATCAACTATATGCGGAGAGCCTGCGCCCGCAACTTCCGCACCTCCTCCATATCACCCTCATTCTCAACCTCCAACTGTTGAAAAAGATGCTCCTTGAAAATCCACCTCACGTAGCTAAACCGTGCATGTGCACCTTTGATGCCGGTCACCTCCTTCAATGCATTTATCTGATCAGCCCCTAAATGCTCAATTATCATCTCCACGACATCGTCCTTTGTCATACCCTCGTGGGACAACAACACGCCATCAATGGGGAGATGCAGCAAATGACACATCATCAAGTGTCACTGTCATCTCCCCAAACGAAAGATGGAAGCTCGAAGTCTCCTCGTTCAACCTCTTCTCAAATGCAGAACACAAGTCGTGGTCAAGATGACTGTAGTTGGTATCCTGAAGCAAAGAAAGACCGGTGGCACTCAGTCCATGACGCCACCACCGTGCTGCCATTATAGTCCTGTTCTCTTCATCATGTGTCACATCAATCTTCTTCCCGTTGTTGATGCATTTTACATTGCCTCGCCACTACAAAAATTAAAAACAAAACATTAACATCAGTGTCACAATAATCAGAAAAAATACATTACAAAAATCAACAACATTTTACAAACATTAAAGTATCACATTAATAGGTACCTCGCAATCAGTCGCCGCCCTCGCCACATGAACATGGTACCTCGTCAGTAAAGTGGTGTCGTGTGGGCCACTAGGATAGTCATCAAGAGGCTCAGACTCTGGCTCCGACACACGCTTCCTCTGTCGCCATCGCTGCTGTTGGCCATCATCATCATCACCCACATCCTCCTCAGCCTCAACATCATCCTCCACCTGATGCTCCATGTCCATGTCCATCTAATCGTACTTTGGCTCAACCTGAGGCTCATCGTCAGCATTAGCACGGCGTGCCCTGCCACCCCTACGCCTGGGAACTAGACCCTCTGCCTTCTGCCGGAGCTCTCTCCTAACGGAAGCGTGCATAACTAAGTTGTCACCCCTTCTGTGATCAACATAAAATGCAAAACACAAGAAAAAAATAACACTGGTACAGTTCGAATTTTAAAATCCGAACTGCAACAATATAGTTCGAATTATAAAATCCGAATAACTTCAGTGTTCAGAAAAAAAAAATCTAATTAACTTGCATGCATAAGGAATCAATACTAACCTTCACTTTGATGTTTGTTAAACCTTCGAATGTGATGATTTTGAGCAAAAAAACAACAACTTTGGACAAATTTGTGTGGTTCGGATTTTGGGATAAGGGAGAGAGAAAGTGAAAATGTGAAAATGTAAAACTGTAACTTTGGGGAGGGGTATTTTTCTTATATATATCGAAAACGTCCGTATTATACAATCCGAACTAGCTTTAGTATTAATTCGGATTTCATAATCCGAAGGCCATTTTGGTCTTTTTTGTAGGGTGCGTGAGTATGACATTGGGTGGAAAAAGTAATAGCCAATTTATTATATGCATGATATATATATATATATATATATATATATATATATATATATATATAATTATAAGCTAATATAATATTGTAAACAAGTCAATAGTGTAAAATATGACTTACTTACAAAGACAAATTATACCAAACTACCATTATAAAATGTTATGCTCAGCTTAGTATCAAAATACAAAAATTAATGCACAAAATCATAAGTTTCATAAGCCTCTAAGCCATCCATAAAAGCAAGTTCACAAGTTTCTAAAGTTGTTAATAAAATTATCAAAAATCTCTGGCGTCAAAATCTTCGGCATTGGAATCGATTTTGAGAAAAAGCTAAGAAGGTTAGGGTTTCAATTTGGAGAACGTTGATGAAGGAGAAGAGAAGAGCAATGTTGTATGTTTTTTAGAAGAAGAAAAGAAGAGTCGCGCGTTCATAACACTGTGCTATTGGGATGGGCTTTAAAAATGAATTGGATTTTAATTGAAAACTGGCCCAAAAAAAAACTTTTTTTTTGAAGGTAAACTTGCAAACTCGGACAAGTTTACCCAATTTTACCGATTTTAAGCCGTATTAACTTGGTCAACTTTTCGATTTTACTAAAAAATGAGTTTACGCGATTTTGGTATCTAAAAACGTAAACTCGGGCGAGTTTACGTTTTACCACTCGATTTGGAAAACCTTGGTTTGCACTATCTAGATTCATCATATTATCCAAAAACACTGTTCCTATATTTATTGTTTGCAAAATCTTTAAAGATTCTTGTGATTCTAGGTACTGCAGATTGGATAAAGGTGAGGAAGATTGTTCATGAGACTTAAGTATGCACTGAATGTGGTGAAAATACTTTGTTGGAAAGATCAGGTAAATAACAGTATTCCCTAAAAAAAAAAACAATATCATTTTGCTTGATCGTTCATTCATATACAGTTTGCTTGATTACTGCGCACTATCAAAGATAAAGTGGGTTTTCTAAAATTGGTGGAAAGATAGTCTAGTTGCTGAATCAAAATTAAGCCTCCAAAGTATATTTCTACCGCAGAGTTTCAATGAGCGCAACTGCATATTGGAGAAAGATCAGGATAATAGTTCATACGGCTTGAATATTTGCTGGAAATAAGGTAACAACAAACATCATGCTTTCACCATTTTCAATCGATATTTTAATTAATTGTTTACACTGGTCAAGTTCTAGATTTCTTAAGAGTATGAAAGGTTCAGGAAACCTGGTACTGACAATTCAGAATTTGAGGAGTTTCAGAAAAAGCTCGATTTACAAGGGTTTATAAATCAACTAGAGAAACCAACTCGAGTCTATCTATAATATTTTTTTGCTCCAGCCATGTTAATTTTACTTTTCATGTTCGAGTACCTTATTAGTAGCAGGATCCTATATTTTAAGTACGTACACAATGGCAAAACTATATTATGTAAAACTCGAATCAATTTCCTTCAATATAAAAAATTATATATACATTAACAGTTTAAAGGGTGGCTAATGCATAGATTGAATCTATAAATGTTATTGCCTCTGCAGCTTTTGTTTGCTGCAGAACATGAATTGCAGTGAATATTACTCCGAATTCTCTAGATTCTAGCTGCTGCCTGCTGCCGAGAAAGGAATAGATTGTTCAAAAGGATGTGCTTAAACCAGTAACACCATTGAGGTAGAAAACAATCTCTTGGTTGTTTTTCTTTTGTTACTTTCTCAGATTTTCCATTTGTATATGATTTCCATTTTCGGTCTGTGCTCCAATTTTCTATATGATTAACTTGCGTATCGACCATGTTATTTTCCAAATACACAATACTATACATAGATGCCTAACTTTGATCTATTGAAATTTATTTAGATGGCAAGTTTCCTACATGATTATAAATTATGGAAACTTTACTTTATACTAATAATTAGGTACTGTCCGTTCTTTTTCATTTAGAACATAAATTTTGTCTGCTGCTTTTGTTTGGTGCAGAACTTGAAATGCAGACTGGAGAAAGATCAGGAAGATTGTTCATATGACTTGAATATCCGCTAAAAGTGCTGTGAATAAGGTAAATAAGAATCGCTATCATAACAATTGCCTCATAACCTAGAATCAATGACACTGGCATGTATATATGTGTCAATCCCTCTTCTACTATTGGATATTTTAATTAAAAGTTTACCTTATTGCCTCTCCAGCTTTTGTTTGCAGCAGAACATGAATTGTAGTGAATATTACTCCTAACTTTTGATCTATTGAAATTTATTTAGATGGCGAGTTTTCTGACTGATTTGGCAAAACCTTATGTGGAGAAATTGATAAATGGGGCAATCGCAGAGTCAAGTTATATGTGTTGCTTCACGTGCATTGCTAATGATTTTGAAGAAGAAAGAGTTGGGTTTGAAAGAGATAGGACAACTGTCAAGGAACTTGTTGATCAGGCAATCAGAAGAGGAGACAGTGTTCAAGATAATGTTCGTTCATGGGAAAAAGAAGCTCATGAGCTCATTCAAGAAGACACCAAAGCAAAACAAAAATGTCTTTTTGGGTTTTGTCCCGATTGCATATGGCGATATAGAAGGGGAAAGGATCTAGCAAATAAGAAGGAGAAAATTAGAAAATTAATTGAAACTAGAAAGGATCTTGTAATTGGACTCCCTGCTCATCTTCCAGATGTTGAACGTTATTCATCCAAACACTATATTTCTTTTGAAAGTAGGGAATTCAAATACAAAGAG
>Ga0315914_1010423_pt1 | contig 11560 bp, 6 predicted proteins | sample MpolenodulesMG_FD_203920 | JGI IMG/M metagenome (GOLD analysis project Ga0315914, IMG submission 203920) | Medicago polymorpha root nodule microbial communities from Los Angeles, California, United States - elongated nodules | ecosystem: Host-associated > Plants > Roots > Nodule | place: USA... | reverse complement strand
AATTTGATGTGATAACATATATAGTTGATTATGCATAATACATGTTGTTTTGAATGGAACAATAATTTATTTATTCACTTTTCGAATTTATTTATTCATTACGCAATTTTTATTCGAATTCACGTTAGATTTAATCAGTCTTTATTAGAATACGCAATTTTTATTCAAATTCACGTTAGATTTAATCAGTCTTTATTCAAATACGCAATTTTTAATCGAAATTATTCAAAACGCGGTTTTTATTCAAAATACCATAATGTCAAGCAAAATGTAGCAAAATATAAAAAAAACACAAAAAAAAGATCCAAACACAATTAGGCATTAGAAGCCATTACATTCATTCATCTTCCTCGTCAAACAAGTCAATCGGGTTGCCCGCTACAGTCCCTGGGGCACCTACTTTTGGTTGAGGACCAAAATAGCATGTCCTCCCGCTCCTTCTCAACCTCGACTGATTGTACACCAGCACCTTCGAATCCTTCTTTTTTACGGAACCATCACATGTGATTCCGTGCCGAGTCATAGGTGATTTTTCTTTCTACTTGTCATCACCCTCCTTTTTGTTCAACTCAATGTTTCCCTGATTCTGAGACATATCTACATAAACAAATTGGCGATCAAAACCTAAACTAATTGTAACGATTCTACAATAATTCATCAATAATTAAATTAATCCTAAAAATTATACCATGACTAATCGTAACAATTCTATCACAAATTCATAACAACGAAAATTCATAACAAACCTAAACTAATCGTAACGATTATACAACAATTCATCATAACCTAAACTAATCCTAAAAATTCTACCATAATTTCCTAACAATTCTACAACAATATGCCAATCTTATTTGAAATATCCACTAAACCTAAACAATTCTAACCTAAACCTAAATTATCATAAAATCAAAACATAAACCTATCAATTATAACAACCTAAACTATCATAACATCATAAAATCAATAAAACCTCTATAATCACAATTTAACCCAAAAAAAACTAACAAATCAATCACAAAATAGCAATGCAATAGGATTCAAAAAACTTAATTATCTTATATGCATGGTTGAATTTACACAAAACACCAACAACTGCAGAAATTTATTGTGGCATTTAGAACCTTGATGAGGAACCGGGTCCCTTTTTGAATCAAGAGCATGGTCCTGATATGAAATCTTCATTGTGATCAGTTTTGAAGGACGTTTGCACACATTGAAGTGCCGGATGATGGAACTCGATGTCCTTTGGGGAGGACATGGAACACTTTGTTGCTGTGGATATTATATCCTCTAGCAATTGAAGCTCTAAGTTTGGGTTCTTCATCATAGTTGTTGATATGAGACCCTTTAGGCTAAGGATTGTGAAAAGTGAAGCATTTGCTAAGAATATGATAGAGAGAAGAAAAAATACCAGAAGGGATATCTTAGGATTTTAGGAGCCATGATGAAGTAAACAAATGCTTATTTTTGTGCTGATTTTTGCATTGTGGACTGTGGTGTGTGTAATGAAGTCATTAGAGAATGAGAGACATTGGTTTCAGTTTATATTAATAGACCAATTGAGAGGGAAATATGCCAAGCTATGCAAAGAAATTAATGTAAAGGATAACTTAATTAAATTTGATCTTAGAGAAAGATCGAAAAAGCATTTATCACTATTATTTTCCATTGGTTCTCCACATGATATAATCATATTCAAAGCATATCCAACATTATTAAATTGGAATTCGAACTTAGGTTCACCATGTTGTGGTAGTGTAGCAATTTCCTCTAGAAACAGATTATTCACTTTTAAAGCATTATTCACACACAACAATGGATATATAAAAGAGAAATAATACTCCATTATCACTATCATAAATGAGAACGGTGAAATATATTAAATTGGAAGTGTTGCATTTAGTATCAATTTTATAGCATTAATTCGTGAGGAACAAAATTTCACTTGAATGTTATTATTTCTCTGACATTGGTCATGCTAGAAAGCATCCAGCTATGAAAGAATTTTATTGGCAAGCTCCTCCCTCCAACTGGTTGAAATGCAACATAAACGGTGCTGCCCTAGCCTCCCGTGACGGTAGCTCGAGTTTTGTTGCAGCTTTAGCTGTTATTAATTTAGGATACTCATCAAATTTTGTGGGCTAATTGGAGGTTATTGTGATGGCTATTGAGCACACTCATTCTAAAGGATGATCTGAACATTGTAGCCTAATTTGTCTTTTCTCATCACATAAGGAGTAGCCATGTAGTTTAAAGGTCGATGCACTCTCACTCCCATGGGGGCTCCAATGGAGACAGTTTTGACAGCAAATTGAGGGCAAATAAAATGAGTTCCACAGCAAATTGAGGCCAAATTCATTTCAGTTTTGTCAGTTTTACTATTTAAACAGATAGTTAGGGGCTCCCACCCGATAATCAAATGTAAAAATGTGTATTTCATTAAATTAATTAAAATGGTTTAAACATGTTTTGATTATAAACACATAATTAATCCATTATGAAATAAAAACTACAAAATGCTTCTACTTGTATGTTCTAAAAATTAGTCTATGAAGTGTCAATACAGTGAAAGGAGTTGTAACCACAACTCAACAGACAGATTTCAAATCTCCCCGAAACAATTGAAAAATGCCTATTAGTACTACTTTAATTTCTGACACAAAACATACACTTGTCGTAAAACGTTTCTACATATCATACCTAAGCATTTGAGAAATATATAGACGCATAATACAAGAGAAAGAGAGAACAGGGATCAACAAAGTTGAGATAACCCTGTTTGAGAATCTTCTATTGAGATTTCATTCTTTCTGACAATTAGAGACAATTTGCATAGATCAATAGAGATAGATTCATGTTAATTCATTTGCACATTGAACATAAGGAGGATGGTCCTGCTTTCACATTCAAAACATTGATTTATAACTGATATGCAGTTATATAAGATGAAGAAAAAACCTTGATTTCAATGAAGTCAGTTTCCTTGGATGCAAGAGATTACAGGTTTGATTCTTGTTGGCATTATATAAGCACGGATGAATCTAGCAGCTTCGATATTTTGTTTCTTCATGATAAGTTTCTGGACAAAATCTGCAAGGTATACTAAAATTTCAATTCAACAAAACTAACTACTTAGGCCATTAAGTCAGTTCTAATTAACCAAAACTAAGCAGATTAGGCTGAATACAAATATCTTAAAATTTACAAGCAAAGAGAACAACCACAAACCATTTAAAAAATAGAACAGATACATATAAAGACTAAAAAGTTATGAAGCCAAGACTCTGCAGTCTGCATGGATATCAGATTCAGATCACGTCGACACAGCTGATATTTGAAAACATAAGATACTGACATCAATACATATTACAGATACATTAATTTATTAAAATTATGTAAAATATCAATATCATTTATAAAACATCTAATTAAGAAGGAAAGTTTAAATACGCATATAAAAATATACAAGATATGCTAGTATTTTACCTTCATTCGTCCATCTCATACCAAAAAACTAAATATTGTAATCAAATTTTACATTTTTTAACCCCGTCATCAATTATCATCCTTGAATTGTAGAATGTTTGTATATGAAAAGACATGCATATGCAAGAATTTTTCAAATACTTAATTGATATACTATCACATTACTTTTAAAAGCTTCTTTTGTTCTAATTGTTTTGGAAGAAAAAAAACGGGGTACTTGTGTGAGTTGGCCAACACGGAGGCGTGTCCGACAAGGGGACGCGCCTAATCCAAGAGTGTCGGTGCTTCATAATATATTAACTTGAAGTCTATTTCATTTTCCAAGAACTAGTCAAGATACCAATTTTCTCTTAAAGAATGAGACAGAACTGTCGAAAGAAACAAAACGAAACCTTAGCATCAAGTGTATGAAGCCAATTACATATCAGTTCAAATTTTTACAAACAGCTAATATCTTAGTGTTAGTATATATGTATAATATATCATGCAGAGACCCTAGGATATTAACATATTTGATGAACACATGATGTAACCTGCACTTGAAATTTAAAGTGAGAAGAAAGTAAGTATGATAGCTGGTGTCTAAAACAAAACATTTCTAAACTAACATACCAGAAGCTTTATCGGCAAAACCCAGAATTCCAAACAGCTTTACAGCTATCTTGTGCTGAGCAGCAAACCCAAAAAGCTTTAAAACTTCATCTTCATCAAAAGAAGGAGCCAATTTATAAATTGACAGAAGGAGTAGAAAACCAAGAACCGCCACCGAATTTTCAGTAGTTTCACTTATGTAAGATTTCAAATTAAGTGCTAGCTTCATCGCTTCTTCTCTTACACAAGGTTTGATATGTGGTGAGATTCTCATCAGTTGTTCGAGCAGAAGAATGTCTCTTTCATCAATAATTACAGCATTGTCTCCCATTTTATACTTTTGAATAATGGGATTCTGTATTATATCCAAAACAACTTTCGATGGATCTGATAATCCTTGCAGATTATCTAGAATTTCAGTTTCGTCACTTGGGAGCAACTGCAAACTTCTTCCATCAATGCTAGGAGTTGATCGATCATCTGTGTAACATGTAACTGCATATTTAGCTAACATATATTTACGCTCCAATTTTTATAGAAACATCGGTAAATCAAGGTGACTATATATATGGAAGAATGTAAATTCTCTCCTAGATTGAAATGCTTGGGTGACAGAAATCATTTGATACTAACAGTAACAGTCAATATGACCATATCATATCATATCATATGCTTATTAACAGTATTTAAAAGTATAATTGAAACTTTAAACTACATTAATCTACTCATCAATCTTTTATTGTAGAATAATATTGTTAACAAACTAATTCAACAAGAATAAAACGCAAGCGATTTTGCATTTAATAGCTTCCTAAACTGCTAAGGGAGTAAAATGTACAATCAAATGAAATTATATCAATAAACTAGGTGATGAAGATCATTTACCTGAATTAATTTCCTCTTCAAATGATTTTAGTAATGTTTCATATTGATTCTCTCTTCAAAGTTACTGCTACATTTTCTCAGCACATTCAACTTCGAGGATGATAACCTTGCAGAAAAAGGGACATTAACGTCCGATTTGGAGTCTTGACGAGAAAACCCTAACTTGTTATGAGAAGGCTCATCAACACCCATTATTGAACTACATACATAAAGCAATGAAACAGAAAAATTAGCACATGATCAATTCAAACAAGAAATTTGTAGAATATTCTAGATCAATCATCATCAAGTAGTAGGGATAATATAATAAACTTCAACACCAAGAAAACAAGGAAAGGTGAAAATCTAGGTAGCATCATGAGAATGTTTTGTTAGATTTGTAAGGGAATGGAAGGAAAGAGAGAGTTACCTGTAGAATCAAGCAGCGATTGAAGATGAATGTGACGAAGGTGAAACGGAACTCTTCTTATTATTCTTGAAATTTTAATGGAACTTAAAACAATAAAGAGGAACAGAAGAGACTTCTTGTCTTGTCTTTTTGGTGGGATTTGGGAATGGGTTCCACTAAAAGATTTTTTTTAGAATAAAAAAACAATATTTATTCATTTAAATTGACATAGTACCTTAGATACAATGACATGTTCAACTTAAAAATGTAAAGCCTAAATCTACGAACAAACTCACAACATCTAAGTTAATAGCATACAACGAAAAACTGCACAAATAATATGATAAAATTTAAGTCACTAAAATACTCATTCTTCTGGATATGCAACAATTGATGCCCAAATAATTTATTGATTATGTAATCGACTGAAACAACGCTACAACAAGACGTGAAATCAAACAACATCGCAACACGACTTCACACTAAGACGACGAAATCACAAAAAAACGTAAAAAGAAAAGGTAAAAAAAAGATCTAACATCATTGTTAACATTAACACTTTTCCCATGGTGGTCGAATGATAATAAGTATTTATAAGGACCAATGTGACAATAAGGAAATATATTGAGGCATTTGTATGGTACGACAATATTAACATAGCATCTTAACATAAATTCTTATTAACATAGTGCACAACCAAATACTTTTTTAAAATTTTGATATACTGAGGTATTATTAAAGGTATCATATGGTTTTAAAATTATCGTTTTAAAAAGAGTTAATATATGTTTACCCCCTATTATATTAGGTGTTTCTGGTTTTACACCCCTATAAAAAAAAATAGATTCCAATATTGTAATTTGAAAATTATTTGATTTTCAACCTTCAAGAATTTTGAAGGTACAAAATTGAGTAAGGGATAAACCAAAATTTTCTTAAATTACACATAACAAAACTACCTTAAATTTTAAAATTTGATACCACAAAGGTCCAAAACCATATCCAAATGTGAGGCACCATGATCCTAGGCAAGGGAGATCCATGCAGTATCACAAAATTAGTCGAGCAAAGGCCCATATAGGCCACATTATTTGACTAATAGACATAGTTTTTGCTATAAATTCATAATTCATGCATTGTAATAAAGAATCCAATCAATCAAATTTTTTGAAGTGTTTATTAAGAAAATAACAATAGTTATAAAAAAAACTCACACATAAGTGGCCGAACCAGAATTTAAAACTAGATCACGACGTTCGACCTAATAATTCTGACATATTTTTGCAAATTGAATTAGGTTTTGTAGACAAATGATTTATTGAAACCTTAAAATTAATTTATTAACTTTTTTCATTTACTCCTTTTTTTTCACCAAAAATATAGAACTTTTTTAATTTTAAAAATCAGTAAAATTGTGTTTTTGAAATCTTTAAAAAATTGTGTTTTGAATCCATTTAAATTCAAACTGAAAAATTATGATTATAAATAGTCTTAAAAGTCAAGACAATCAACAAAGTCTTGAAAAATCTTCAAGAATTTTTTTAGCTAAAATAGTTTTTTAAATTCTCATTCCAATATACCCCTTAGTTTGAGAGGAAGTGTTAAAATCAATTAGATGCATTAATTGTAATTTGCAACAGAAAGTACTCAACAAAATAAACAGAGAGGCACGCAATCGAGGTTCAAGATTCAAAAGAGCACCATCATTTTCTAAAATAAAAAAGGTGTAACAGAAGAATATAACAAAGCTAAAATGAATCCTATCTACCAAACTATCTGAATCCAATCCTCAATGTCCTCCGAAAATTTAAACGGAGATGAACGGACGCAGAAGGAAGAACATTTTGTTCTCGGGTCATTGTTAATGCGGAAGAGTTCTCGAACAGATTGGTGATATCAGCAAGAGGGATCCTCTTCATCTTTCTTTTAGTACTCTTCTTCTTGAAAGATGAGGCCATGGCAGAAACTGGAGGAATGTTTTCTTTGTTGTTTCCAATGGACATTGTTGAAGAAGATGATAAGAGTCTCAGCACCACGATAAAGATGAAATGGGTTATTTAAACATCATTGATGTGAAAATGTGTTTACTTTTTGAGAGGGAAGAATGAAAATGTAGGAGGGAGTGATTTTATTTTATTGAAAATTTTCAACAAAAATGGGACAAAGAGGGAAACATTGAAATTTTTGGTAATATTAAGGTAGGAAAACGAGTGAAACTGAAATGTTGGCGGGTAATGGAAGGAGCCAAAAGTATTTGGCCAAAACATGGTGCATTTTTTCATTATTATATTCAATGCTTGCATTAACATATGGAATATACTTTTTATAGTACAATTTTCTTTTTTTTTAATGTTTCAAAAATCACTTACAGGAATGTCATAAATGAATTAATTGACTAAGTTTTTATTTTAAAAATTAAATTGACCAATTGTGTGCACACTACATAGATGTATGGTATGTTATTAAATTTCTGGATTTTCTTTTAATTCAGAGTATTATATTTAATTTTTTAGAAATTGTTTTAAAAGAAATCCGAAATATTAAAATTAATAATTTTTGGAGTTTTTAAGTTGAAATATTAATTTAAACAAAGTGGGATGATTTCCAGATTTTTCTAAAATACAGAATTAATAAAACCTGGCAAATTATGTATTTTTGTACTTTAAATATAATTTGGTGGTGCGGAATTTGGTGGTGCGGGTGGGGAGATATAGGTGTATGGGTAGAAGCATAAAGTGTATGAGGGTGGGACTTTGGGCTTATTAGGTTCCCTCCAATGGGCCATCAGACTAGCATATCATCACATTATTTTTGGAAAATTGTTCATCTCACATGTGATTTTGCTCATTAACACCCAGAAATTATAATTTCAGTTGGTAGGGTAGTAGGATGAAGTTCCAAATTGTTCCACAGATGGTAATTTATAATTTTATGGAAACACAATTAAAGGAAAGGGTTTGTTTTTTAGTTTTGGAGTATTGTGAGAGGTATTGTTGCAATTCTGGTGCAAACCATAACGCAACGGTTGTTAACTATCGTGGACAGAGCGGCAGTTAAGTGTCGTTGGAGGCGAGTGGTAGTTAACTGCCGCTGATGGTGTTGTGGTAATTTTGGTATGTTAAAGAGGATTTTTTTTTTTTTTTAATGGCATTAAAGAGGAAAAATTGAAATTAGAAAAGCGATTATTTTTGAAATTAATGGTTGCTCTTTTGACATTTTTATTTGCTAAAAAAACTATAAAACAATGTTTGGTTAATCTATTTTCTAATTATGAAACTTAATGTCTACCAAAAATACAATGTTACCCCTTCTTAATTTTTTGACACGTCATCAAAAATATATCTTTTTGTGTCTTTTGCTTCAACCTCCCCCTATTTTTTCTTTCTTAAAAATAAATTAAAACAAACTCACTCGATAAAACACACTGACTTAATTTTTTTTTAAAAGAACAAACAAACTTAATCTTAATATCAATCAAAATAAATTTTTCTATAACTCAACTTCTAAATATCTAAAAAGTTAAAAACAATTTATAATCTATCATCTTTTCCTCTAATTATGAAAGTTAATGACCTATAAAAACACAATTTTGCCCCATCTTAATATTTTGACACCTCAATATATATTTATCTTTTTGTGTTTTTTGTAACAAAAGATCATATTTAGTTGAGAGAGAAAATGGCTTTCAGAAGATTGATCGACCCTAATCTATCCTAAAAACAATTCACTAATCACAAGCGCAACCCAGCGAACTCGTATACAAAGAATAATTAATATGAAAAGTGAACATTTTCGAAGATTAATTAATGAATCGACCGTCAACATGATATCAAAATTCAAGTATCAACAACTTTCTAAATAAATCAGCAAACATAAAAGTTCTTTCGAGCTTGAAGAATCAAAGTGTAGGTAAACAAAAGACCTTGAAACATGCAGATCTCAACATATTTGAAAACAACAGAGAATCAAAGAAGTCAACCCACCATGTCATATTATAAAATAATATTTTTTATTATTAATGATTATTAATTATTATATCTTCTAGAAATATGACTATAATTGTACCCAAAAAAAATGACTTTAAAAAACACTGAAAAGGTGATAAATGAGTCACTAAATAATATAGTGATTCAATTCATACACGAGATTCATAACGACATCTTTATCAATAATAAAATTTTTATTATTTTTAATATTATTATATATTTTTAGTTTACCACTTCATAATATTTAATAACAACTATTTCAATGATTTTATCATGGGCAAATTACACTAACCTCTATAAGGTCTTCTTAAATAACACAAACACCCGCTCTATTTTTTAACTAAACACTAATCTCCATTTTTTACTTTATCAAATTGACAAGCACTTCCCTTATATTATAAAACGGTTTAAACTTTGTTAATTTCATTTTTTTTAGCAATTAACTTCTTCTTACGAGTGTGAACTCACTTAATTTTCGACCATTTTTTCTTTCCATTTTTTACTTAGGTGATTTTCCTAACTTATTGTTCCTCAGTCAAGGTGATATAATTTTTAAGAGAAATGCAAGGAAACACCTTCTAACACACATTTTTCAACACACTCTCTTTGATTGATTAATATTCATATGGGACCCATCAAATTTATATGGGACCCACATGATTTGGTGGAACCCATATGAATTTTAACCAATCAAAGAGAGTGTGTTGAAAAGTGTGTGTTAGAAGGTGTGTTGCTATCATTCCTCAATTTTTAAACTCTAATGTAATAAAACACATATATCAAAGATTATTTCATTTTCATTGATCAACCACAATGTCCATCCACCAATATTCTTCTCATTTCTATATTCTTTTTTGATCTCTTATGCAATTGCCAATTTTTGATTCTATTTGGTGGTAAAAACAAATGTCGTTATTATTTCTCCATTGCGAGAAAAAAAATCTCATTTAACTTAATTATGAAAATAGAAAACTGATACAAACTAACCAAAATGATCGAAATTAAATTATATATTTACAAAGTTATTGAAATGAATAAAATGAGGGGCGATTGATGTATTTGAAAAATTAAAAGTGGTGCTTGTGCTATTTAAAAAAATCTTAAGGGAAGTCAATATAATTTACCCTTTTATCATTACGTCGGCTTTATTCATTAAACTTTTTCTTATTTTCTCAATTCATATAGCATTGCCACTGTGAAGCCCCGATACTTCAAAATGGATGACATATCGTATTCCCTGCGTATCCTGTACCGGTACATGCCCGATACTTCCCGATACGTATCAGAAGAGTATCCGAAGATTAAATTTTATTTTAAAAAAATAACAATGATCTGATACTTCCCGATTCGTATCATGAGAGTATCCAATAATTATCCTGCACCGATACCTACCCAGATACTTCCCAATTAATGTTAACTAAAATAACTTCACTCTTGAGTGTTGATGTGTTCTTTTTTGGATATAGTGCTTCTTTTTTGGATCGATATAGTATAGCACTAACATTGTTCTTATTGGATATAGTATAGCACTGATGGTGCTCTTTTTGTGATATATTGTGTATGTAATTGACTAATTATCACTCCCTTAATCGTCAATATTATTTATATTTATGTGTATGTGCTACGAGTCTTTGACTGGTTTCTTTTGTTTGTTAATATATTTGCATATTAAAAAAAATGGTTATAATTATATTGTAAATTTAATTATATAATTTTTTTTATTAACGTATCACAGCCATCACTAGTGCAAATCAGGGATACAAAATCTGTTTTTTTGAGATTTAAGACCTGTTTTTTGCCGGGGTTATATCATCGGGTGCTGTAAGTTTGAGATACGACACCTGTTTTTTATTGGGTATAAAAACAACATATTGTACCTGTTTTTTTCTAATAAACTGGTGTGATATATGTATTTGTAACCCCACTTTTACACTAAAATAGGTGTAAAACCGCACATATAACACCTGTTTAAATACAAAATCAGGTGTGATAACAAACATATAACACTCATTTTATCAAAAAATAGGTGTGAGAAAGCTAGTAGCAAATTAAAAAAAAAATTAACCTGCAGGCATCGCCAGCTACAGGTTATTCAACTCCACAATGCTTTTATTTTTATTTTTATTTTTATTTTTTGCAGTGAATATCATCTAATGTTTCTTCAGAAACCAACATAGATATATAACTAATTATACTACAATGGTGCCTTGGGATAAATGCATAC
>Ga0315914_1010420_pt1 | contig 11565 bp, 14 predicted proteins | sample MpolenodulesMG_FD_203920 | JGI IMG/M metagenome (GOLD analysis project Ga0315914, IMG submission 203920) | Medicago polymorpha root nodule microbial communities from Los Angeles, California, United States - elongated nodules | ecosystem: Host-associated > Plants > Roots > Nodule | place: USA... | reverse complement strand
AAGCCATTATTATTTTTTAATTGTATTTGGAATTGAAAAAGAAGACGGCACCCCAAAAATAAAGGAAGAAGATGATTCATAATTAATAATAACTTAATTGTATTTCAATAAAAAAGGTTAAGATATACGTAATTAATTGCAATGGTAATTTTGTCATTTAATTGTGGTATATATGATATTATGTTTGTTATCATGTGTGTATCAAACATGTGATAGGATAAATGTTTATCATGTCTATCTCATTTCCTATCCTTATCCATTTTCATATTATATCCTATCTCTATCATATCATGTGGAGCTCTTAGATCATTTTTTAAACTTTTTTTTTGATAGCGAGATCATTTTTTAAACTAAATAAACCTTTGAATCATCCAAGACCAATGAATCTAACAGTGAACCAACAACACATAGTTTTTCTTTCATTTATCTTCTTCCTTCTATTTTTTCTTAATCTTCATTGCCTTTATCCATCTTCAGTTGGTACTTTTATTTTTCTACTAATTATCTTTTTCGGCCAAAACACCCATCATCGTCGTTGGTGCTCGTCGTATATGTCAGGGTGTGGAAAAAAAAAACAGAAGAAGAAAACGAGATGCAAGAAATCCAAACAAAATGATATGTGTTTAGAGTTTTTTAACTTTCTCAACTCATTCTTTGTTTCTGAGTTAAAAGGTTCATTCATTCTGTTTTGCGTTGCACTTGCACACGGCCATTCCTTCTCTTATCGTGAAATTGTTCGATCTTTTGTCCTTAAAAGTATAACTAATTTTGACTTTAGTTCCTATAACATAAAACATGCCTTGTCCTCCCAAAAGTAAGATGAGATGCATGTTAGAAAGAGTCTCTTTTCTAAAAAGAGTAACTTTGGTTTCAATTTTTTTATAACGGGTCATAATGACCGTTCACTCAAAACTTTTGTATATACTATCCCGACTCTTATTATAGATTCTTTTTCTTGTTACTATAGATTTATTAATAGAGTGCTTCACCTAAATTATAGGTCAAATCCATCTTGTGTCCTTTAAGTTTAAAATGTGTACCAGATTAATTCTTATGGATTTTTTAGTTTCATATTGATCATTTATGTCAATAAAGGTGAATATTTAATCTTTTAAGTCATAAAATATATGCATTATCAGCTTTTTTTCATCAAACTCAGTTAAAAAGTGTTTATGCGAACTCTTATTACTAATTAAGTAAGTAGATCCGAATATATCGGTCTCAAAGCTAAGCTTCATAGGTGGATTATTCAGTCTTGATTTTTTTAAAAATCGATTGAATACTTGATTTATAATGTTGATGAAATATTTATCTATAAAATTAGGATTGAATTGAGAAACAGTAAAAAGAAAATGTATGTAAGAAATCATGTTTGAGGTCATAAATACCTTTTGAACCTTCCACCATCAATGTTTTTTTTAAAAGAAAAAAAGGGGACCAATTAATAAAAAAAAAAATCAATTGACTAACTTTTACATTTTTAATGAAATAAATGATCAATTTGAAACTAAAAAATTAAAAAGATTAATCCGGTAGAAATCTTAAACTTAAATGACAACATTATGTATTTGACCTAAATTATATTAATAAATCTGAATTAGAATCTAAGTTGAAACAATCCTCAATCATATTTTACTTATCTTCCATAGGATCGACCCTAGGCATAGGGCCGGAGTGCGACGGTCTACGACCCATGCCGGTAAGGGGCCGATTTTTTTTTATTGGAGCGGTGTATATAGCATGAATAGGTTTTTTTTTTTTTTTGGGGGGGGAGGCTGAAGATTGTTACCTTTTTGTCCTTTTGATACAATTTGCTATATATACCCCATATAAATCCAAAGCTTTCTATATACACCATCCCAAAAAACAATTGGGCCCTTTGTTCCTACTAATGTGTCAATAAATTTTGAATTATGCTCTTTATCCAAATGGATTTGCTCATTCCCAAAGTAAATGACCAAAATGCCCCTGCATGAGTTAACTCACGCTAGTGTTAAATTTGCGTGAGTTAAACTCACGCTGGTTTTCTTTCAATATTTCCAAGTCTGATATTATTGAATAAAGCAAAGCATACATGAACTTTCAACGTAATCCACATAAAGTAAAATTAGAGGCTCAAAACGATGCCACATGTTCAACATCTGTCATCTACTTTGTGCAACAAATGTTTCTTATGGCACACAAATTTTCTTCAAACAAAACATGAATCAGTATATAACAAAAAGGAGATGAGATGATTGTTTCTAGAAATCCGTGTAACAAAATGTTGTTTGACAAAATTGCTAATTTACAATCGTCCATCCAATCAGATATTCCTTTCATGGTAAAACAAATTGAAACATGGGTGAGAGAAAACCAACGTGAGTTAACTCACGCAACGTGACTTAAGTCACGCATAAAACACAACAAGCGTGAGTTAACTCACGTAGCGCAAGTTAACTCACGCAGGGGCAATATCGACATTTACTTTGGAAAGAGCGAAACCATTTGGGTAAAGAGCAAAATTCATAAATTTTTGATATTTTTTGGGGCCCTTTGCTCCTAATAATGTGTCTTACTAATATTAAAAATATTTGCGATATTTATTATTTAAAAAATTGATAAAATCTTCATAACAAAACAAATTATATTTTTGTTGAAAATGCGTCTATCAAAGAAATTAATCTTAATATTGCATTTACCAAAACAAATTATCAAGTATTATTATTGTTATGGGAATAACATTGGAGAATATTGTATCCTAATGTCTAAAATTAATTAATTACGTGTTGATATACTTTTATTTTTTTGGTGTTACCATCATTGGATGTCTAAATTTCACTGTCTACTATTCAGTCTACTTTGCATGAGCTATTGTTCTCTAATTCTGTGATATTTTGTTTAGTTTTGGTTTCTATGGAATATTTGATTTATTTAAAGATGTTGCCTAAAAAAAACTTTTATCTTGTATTTAAAAGCGAAGAAAAAAACAAAATGAAGCGGTAGTAAAATCATTACAAGAAACTAAAAAAGTTTATGAAGTATTATATCAGGCCCTTTTCTCAAACTATACCTAAAGCCCTAAAACACTATGAACGGCCTTGATCTTCCGATCATGCTCAAGGTTATTATAGACCATATCGCTTAATTAGGTGAAGGATTAAGATCAGACAATTTGTCCATTAGTCATACAAAAAAATAATACCAAGAGCACTAACACCTTTTTTCCCCCCTCTAATGGTGGGATACTGTTTGGTCACGTTGCCTTGTTAAATGGTTTATACTTTATATAACGTGTTGAAGTCAACAATATCGTGTTGTCCACAAGAAATATGAAAAAATAAAACAATGTTATCCACATAAAAATATTAAGAAATGAAACAAAATTTGCTCTGGAGTTTTAAGGTCAGTCAACTCAAGAGTCTAAGACCCCACACCTTTACAAATTTCCATCTGCTCTTCATTTTCGATACTCCAAAGAACATTAAGCAATGGCTCTGTTTCTATTTCTATGTTCTCTGTTTATGATAATTGTATCCCAAGCCAAAGCCGGAGATCCTGTATCATGTGATAACAACAGAGGCAATTACACAGCCAATAGCACCTACGACAACAACCTTAAAACCCTTTTGTCCAGTTTTTCTTCTCATACAGAAATCAATTATGGTTTCTACAATTTCTCATATGGCCAAGACCCCGACAAAGCATACGCCATTGGGTTGTGCCGCGGAGATCTTGAACCGAATCAGTGTCTTACAAAGCTAAACAATACCGTTGCCTATCTTAGAGAACAATGTCCAAATCAAAAAGAGGCAATTGTGTGGGGTGGTGATTTCACTTTATGGTACTCCAATCGATCAATCTTTGGGATCGTGGAAACTTCGCCGACAGTATATTTGATTTATGAAAGGGATGTAAGTGATGTGGATAAGTACAAGCAAGCATTGAGTAACTTGATGAAAAATCTAACAGAAAAAGCTGCATCAGGTGACTCTCGTCGTAAGTATGACGCAGATAGTGTGGATGATCCTGCAAATTTTGCAACTATATACGGTTATGTGTTATGTATGCCTGATTTGTCATCGCAACAATGCACTGATTGCTTGGCTCAGACTATTTCAGAAATCCCAGATTGTTGTAACGGGAAGATGGGAGGAAATATTCTTAAACCAAGTTGTCGGATTAGATTTGATCCTTATCGCTTCTTCAATTCGACGATTGTGTTAGATTCAAATGCAACTCCTCCTGAACCACCGTCATCACTATCACCTTCTTCACCATCCACCAATAACAGTACTTCTTCAGGTACCTAATTAATTGTCAAGGCTATTTATTTTAAGAAAGAATTTTCTTTTCCAATAACACTATTACAATTTCTAGATGAAAGCCATGAGTAAGACAATGAAATTGTAGAAAGTAAAATAGAAAATTGAAATATCGATAATGTTTTTGCTTAAATCAAGGGGTTATTTATATTGAGTAAGTTAGTAATCAACAATCTTTTTTTTCCCTCCCTTGAGACTGTAAATTTAAGTTTACCATTTAGCAAACATGGATAAAGATAATTGAGATAAAGTGTTTGGTATTTTAACGTCAAGGTCAAGGACAGTTCAAAATCCTCTCTAGAATTATTTCCTCCTCTCCAACTTATTTAGAAAGAAAGGAAAAAATAAACAAATTATTAACTAAGGATTCTATTAAATCAAATATTTTAATTTTTAATACATTAAATACACGTATTTTCATAAATATTTACCACTTACTTTTATAAATACTTACCACGTATGATATCTCTGATAACATGATATATTTTCTTTATGACCTACATATCTTTTTCCTTGTCGTTTTATTTTCCAAGTAAATTGCTTACGGCACTACACGTATAACAGAGCTACCCCAAATAATTGAACATTATACTTCTGTCATAAAATCATCAACTGTGTTTGTGTTGGTGTGACCTTGGGCTCTGCTTGGGTGTTTTTAGGGGTAGGGGGGAGAATGATTTTGGAGGGAGGGTGAAAGAGAAAAAAAGAGAAATTTTTTTATCTTTTGTTTAAAAATCTTTATTTGTAAAGAATGATCAATACATTTTTTTTTGGCACATGGATAAAAAATGTTTGTGATTAATATATATTTAATTTTAAAGATATTATAATAATTAGATTAAATTTTAATTTTTTCATCAAAACCCTATGAAATACTCATCCAATGTAATTTTTTACTTTTATCATTTTATAGGAATTTTTTATTAAGAAAAACAAACTCTCTCTCATCAAGTTTGGAGGAGAGTCATTAAGAGACCCATAATTTCTAGGCTTAATAGCAGTTTTGCCCCCTTAAGTATCAGGAAGTTGTGATTTTGGCCCCCCTAACAAAATAAAATACAATTCAGCCCTCTAAGTATTGCCCATTTTGCAGTTTTGGCCCCCTAGACCAATTTTGACCAAGTCAATGCTGATGTGCCCGCCATGTGTGTAATTTTTTTATTTTAAATTTTTTAATTATTATTACACACGTGGCGGCCACGTCAGCATTGACTTGGTCAAAATTAATCTGGAGGGTTAAAACTGTAAAAGGGACGGTACTTATGGGGCTAGATTGTATTTAATTTTGCTAGGGGCCAAAATCGCAACTTACTGATATTTAGGGGGTCAAAACTGCTATTAAGCTTAATTTCTATGTCTTTAGCGGTTGAAAACTTGAGGGATTCTTTTTTATTTGTTAAGTTGTTTAGTGACCAGAATTTTACAAGAATACTTGAAGAGTATTTTATTATTCTTAATTAATCTATTGAATTTAACGCGCTATAATTTTTGCAGGACACAACAAAAACCGAACTGTCATCGCCATTACAGTGCCAGTTGCTACTGTGGTTTTGTTGTTCATTTTTATTTGCATCTATTTAAGATTGAGAAAGATAAAACAAATGTTTGAAGGTATGTCTAATTTATTTAAGCATGGATTATTGTTGTTAGTTACAAGTTACTATAAACAAAGTTTAACAATTTGAAGAGACGAGTTTTTTTTTTCTTTCTAATTTCTTATCTCCGTCGGTTCCCTTCATCAAAGATAATCATATTTAAGACGAGTCAGTTAACAAAAAAAAGTATATTACGTATTAATATAGTATTAAATTATATCCTTTACAACTTTTAAAGGGCTGGTACTAAAAAGTTTTCTGCTAGATCCAACCCTTCAGCGTCTGTACTTCTGTTCAATTTATAGCGATTATAATATATAAAAAAACTAACTTGTTCATCTTAATTGGTTAATGTACATGAAGCTGATAATGGAGAATATGTTGATGGAGATGAAGATGAAATTACAATTGTTGAGTCATTTCAATTTAACTTTGATACCATACGAGCTGCTACAAGTGACTTCTCTGATTCTAATAAACTCGGGCAAGGTGGATTTGGAATTGTTTATCGGGTAAGATAACTACTTTTTATTCATAAAAATATCATCTTTTGCAACATATTATCATAGAAAGGAAAAAAATTACAATACCTTGATATATTTCAGGGTAAACTTCCTGATGGACAAATGGTTGCTGTCAAAAGATTGTTAAAAGATTCCAGCCAAGGAGATGTGGAATTTAAAAATGAAGTACTATTAGTAGCCAAGCTTCAACATCGAAATTTGGTTAGGCTACTTGGTTTCAGTTTAGAAGGGAGTGAAAAACTTCTTATTTATGAATTTGTTACAAATAAAAGTCTTGATTACTTCATATTTGGTACGTTTGAATATCAACATAGTTACAATGCTACACTATTACTTATAAGACAAATTACGAACTACTAAATCAAATTTGAAACACATGATCTTGGTTATATACGTAGATCCAACCAGAAAAGCACAACTGAATTGGCAAAAGCGCTGCGATATTATAAGAGGTATTGCTCGAGGTCTTCTTTATCTTCATGAGGATTCTCGCCTACGAATTATACACCGTGATATCAAAGCAAGCAACATTCTCTTAGACGACGAGATGAATCCTAAGATATCTGATTTTGGATTGGCAAGATTGTTTGTTATAGATCAATCTGAAGAAAATACAGATCGAATTGTTGGAACTTAGTAAGTTTCGAAATATGCTTGAGATTACTTTATGTTAGGTTGAATCAACTACAAGTAAAATTTCTTGTTTTTTTACTAATTAAGCTTGTTTATATTCGCATGCAGCGGATACATGGCACCTGAGTATGCAATGCATGGACAATTTTCGGTAAAATCAGATGTCTTTAGCTTTGGGGTATTGGTTCTTGAGATTATAAGTGGTCATAAAAATAGTACAAACATTGGTCATGGAAATGATGTAGAGTATTTATTGAGCTTTGTAAGTAATATTTTTCTCTGTAATTTCTTTCTTGTAGACAATATTGTAGAAATTGGTTGATGTTAATTTCATGAGCAACTTATTGCAGGCATGGAGAAGCTGGAGAGAGGGGAAGGCACAAAATATGATAGATCCAGCATTAAACAATATTTCACCAAATGAAATAATGAGATGCATCCATATTGGCTTACTTTGTGTTCAAGAAAATGTAGTTGACAGACCAACCATGGCTGCTGTTGCACTCATGCTTAATAGTTATTCTCTCACTCTCTCAATACCTTCAAAACCTGCCTATTTTTATGGAAGTGGAACTAGAAGCCTACAGGACATGGACTTATGGGCTGGCAATATAGGTTCAACAACATCGGGTGAATCGATGAACCACGCTTCAAATACTGATCCATACCCTCGATAGATTTTATTCATAAGGGAGAATATATATTCTTTTGTGTGTAAATCACTAAATTGGTCTATAAAATTGTAAAAGTTGGTCTCTCTGAAATTTAGGAATAAATAAAAGCGTAGAGATCGAAATATATGTCAATAATTTTAATCATTATGTTAATTTCATTTGATTGAATTTTTTTTTTAACAAAATTTGTTTTAGTTTATGATGTGCTCTAGATAGTGAGACCTGCACGATGTGTGGGGTTGGCGTATACTAACTTATTTAAGTATTGTTAGACTAAATGTTTAATTATTAAATGTTTAGAACATGTCATAATAGACTTTTGAAATAATTAAACTCATATCTTACAGATAAAGATGTGTCTAGGACAAGTTACAGATCGACCAACCATATGTTTTAATTTTTTTTACCGAATCAAACTTAAACCTTGCATAATATAACTCTTTCCATCACATTCTCACCTCTATTAAGTACCATTTGAAACTATTCCTATCCACAGCTACCCCTTGGACTGAAATAGTGAACATTTCTCCATATATACTTTTCTCTTGAAAGTGGTATATTGAAGAGATCAAAGCAGTTCGCTCTCGAAGCTGTCCGCCAATTGAAATATTCAACACCTAAACCTATCCTCCCTACTTCTTCCCTTGATATATTCTTTTTCACAACACTTGTTCTCCATATTACTGTTTGGTCGTGTTGCCTTGTTAATTGGTTCATCCATTAATTCCAGCGTTTTAAGTCAACAATATGATGTATTCAAGAAGAAATATGAAGAAATCAACAACAACAAAATGTGCAGGAATACTCAAGAGTCTAATTAACACCTCACCTTTACATAGTATCCCTCCAATCCATCCCTTAACACTTCATTTTGATATTTCAAAGATTTTGTTTTGTTTTTTGCAATGGCCCTATTTCCCTTTCTTTGTTATCTTTTTTTCATAGCTGCATACCATGCAAAAGCTGATGATCCTTATTCCTGTGATAACAACATAGGCAACTACACATCCACTAGCACCTACGATAACAACCTTAAAACCCTTTTGTCCAGTCTTTCTTCTCATACAGAAATCAATTACGGTTTCTACAATTTCTTTTATGGTGAAGAACCAGACAAAGCATACGCCATTGGGGTGTGTCGCGGAGATATTGAGCCAAATCAGTGTCGTACAAACCTAAACAATTCCATTGGCTATCTCAGAGAGCAGTGTCCAAACCAAAAAGAGGCAATTGTGTGGGGTGGTGATTTCACTTTGTGGTACTCAAATCACTCAATTTTTGGGCTCTTGGAAACTTCACCTACACTCTATTTGTATATACAAATGAATGCAAGTTATGTGGATCAGTACATGCAAGCAGTGGCTAACTTGATGCAAAATCTAACGGCCAATGCTGCTTTAGGTGACTCTCGTCGTAAATATGAAGCAAATAGTGTGTTTGATACTACAGTTTTTGAAACCATATACGGTTATGTGATGTGTATGCCTGATTTGTCATCACAACAATGCTCCGACTGCTTGACCAGAGCTATCTCAGAAATCCCAAATTGTTGTAATGGTATGAGGGGAGGAAATATTCTTAAACCAAGTTGTCGAATTAGATATGATCCTTATCCCTTCTACAATTCTACCATTGAGTTGGACTTGGACTCACCGTCGCTACCACCTTCGTCAGGTAAATTGCTTACGCCACCATACTTAAAACAGAGCTACCCCAACTGATTAAACATATACTTCTTTCATAAAATTAATTTCTGTGTTTAGCTCTTGAACACTTGAAGGATGTTTTTTTAGTCTCAATCTATTGTTTTGTTTGAGGATTTAAATTAATTTTTGCAGGAAAGGGCAAATCACGAACTGTCCTTGCCACCACAGTGCCGGTTGTTACTGTGGTTTTGGTACTCATTTTGATTTGCATCTATTTAAGATTGAGAAAGCAAAAACGCAATTTTGAAGGTATGTCTAATTTGGATTTGGTGCATTTATTGGATCATCATACAGTTTTTAATATTAAATTGTGTGGGTTGGGTAGCTCAATTGGTTTGGGTTCAGGGTTAAGTAGTTGGAGGTTCATGTTCAAGTCTTAGCAAGAGAAAAAACTAATATAATAATTAATATATTAATTTATTCATGTGTCATTAGTTTTTTAGCATTTTTTTTTATAGAAATTATCATACATGATAATTAGTTTATTCATATTGGTTATTTTGTGAAGCCAACATGGAAAAATTTGATGACGAAGGTGAAGAGGAAATGACGATTGCTGAGTCATTGCAATTTAACTTTGATATCATACGAATGGCTACAAGTGATTTCTCCAATTCTAATAAACTTGGGCAAGGTGGATTTGGAATTGTTTATCGGGTAAGTTAACATTTATGTTTATTCAAAAAAATATTACCTTTTTCCAAAACATTAAAGTAAAAGAAATGTATAATGTCTACCTAAAAAGTAAAAGTGGAACATTTTCAGGGTAAACTGGCTAGTGGACAAATGATTGCTGTTAAGAGGTTGTCAACAAATTCTGACCAAGGAGATGTGGAGTTTAAAAATGAAGTAATTTTAGTAGCCAAACTTCAACATCGAAATCTGGTTAGGCTACTTGGTTTCAGTATAAAAGGGAGAGAAAGACTACTTATTTATGAATTTGTTTCAAATAAAAGTCTTGATTTCTTCATATTTGGTAAGTTAATTTAAATATCATCAATTTAATATATATGACAGTTTCACATTCACTTGGATATATTTTGTCGAGGAAAAACTTGATAACAAGTATGCCAAATTGACCTCTAAAAAAAGCATGCCAAATTGAACATATATAGTAGAGAAATGCTAACAACATACATTTTTCAATACACTCTCTTTGATTGGTTAAAATTCACATGAGTCCTGCCAAATTTTTATAGGTTCCACATGTTTTAGTCGGACACATCGTCTCCACATAAATTGAGTTTAATTTATTGGCCCAACAAAATTGATTGCACTAATTAGGTAAAAGAATAATATAAACTTGATGGGTTATATAGTAACCGGAGCAAATTACAAATTTCATTAACGATTAATAAAAGACAAATAGGACTCGGACCTTGTGGAGATGAATTTTACTTATTACAATTACTTGGTATAATTTGTTATTTCTGAAGTGTTATCAAATTTTCAGTGTCATTGTTGACGATTGTTGATTGATAAATACTAACTACTAAAATATAGTTTTGAAATTCAAGTGATCTTGGTTATATATGTAGATTCAACAAGGAAAGCACAATTGAATTGGGAAAAGCGCTACAATATCATAAAAGGTATTGCTCGTGGACTTCTTTACCTTCACGAGGATTCTCGCTTGTGGATTATACATTGTAATCTCAAAACAAGTAATATTCTCTTAGACGATGAGATGAATCCTAAGATATCTGATTTTGGATTAGCGAGACGGTTTGTTATCGGTCAAACTGAAGAAAGTACAAATAGAATCGTTGGAACTTAGTAAGTTTCTGAATATGCTTGAGATTTCTAGTTGTCATAAGTAAGAACTTCATTCCAATCAACTATAAGTAGAATATTAATCCTTCTTTATTACTTGGTCATATGTATTAACAAATTTACTCAAAGAGTTTGGTATTTTATTTGATTTTTATAACTTGCAAGAGCCCAACCTTTTAAAAACATATTGCATGAATGCTTGATCCATAACTAGCATAAAACACTTTTACATCAAAGAAATCAAAATTAGAACTTTGTCATTGATACCGACCATATGTAGCAACTGAACTAGTGAAAATTATCTTATTTGAATTTTGAAATATCATAATGTTTTTTCTTCTAATTAAGCTTGTTTA
>Ga0315914_1010418_pt1 | contig 11567 bp, 6 predicted proteins | sample MpolenodulesMG_FD_203920 | JGI IMG/M metagenome (GOLD analysis project Ga0315914, IMG submission 203920) | Medicago polymorpha root nodule microbial communities from Los Angeles, California, United States - elongated nodules | ecosystem: Host-associated > Plants > Roots > Nodule | place: USA... | reverse complement strand
CAGCAGAAGCTCTATACATTTCAAAAACCATGCCAATTTGTCCACCATGCTCAAAAGTATTAACAGCAGAAGCCAATGAACCAGCCAAGAGAGGAACAAAAGCAGCCAAAGAACTATTACCAATAAAAGTAGATCCTATAGCTGCAATTCCTGTGAGTAATGGCCCTGCAATTGCCATACTCTTGTTTACCTTCAAAGCTATGTTTCCAAGTCTGTCATAATCTTCAGCGTCTTTTTTCTTTGTCACTTCAACAACTTCCTTCATTTGCATTTCCAATTCTTCACTCCATCCATTATTCATTTTTCCCACTTTCTTGCTTTGTGCTTTACCTTTTTTGGAAGGCCACCAATTAGCAGGCTCAAATTTTGCAGGGTATTTTTCAAGCATTGCTCCTAATAAGGGAAGTGGATATGATTTGTCAAGTGCCAAAACTTTCTCCATTGCACCCTTAACATCCTCCTCACTAGGATTTCCAAGAGCAATTGTAGTTTGAATTTGGCTTTGAAGTTGCTTGAACAATCTTGTAGCATTTCTTTGTTCCTCTGTGAGTTGAGAGGGTTGGATTTTGTTCATGATAAGCAATAATCCGGTGGCTGCCGAAAACAGGAGAGCAGAAGATAGTTTCAGAGCCAAAAGTGGCGCACCTTCCCCACTTGTGACAGCTGCAACACCAGACATGGTTGTAGCAGTGAGAGTAATCATGTTGATCGAGTTTAATAGAAGTGTGTTCCAGTTATTACGTTGTTCGCCAATGTTTTGATGCATTTCAACTCTGTCGGATATAGCCTCCAAGACTGCATAGAGTTGAACTGTAGCATTAGAATTTGTAGAATGCTTTTGTTGTTGATCCTGTAATATTTGTGTGATGTTGTTGTTTTCTAATAATGGAGTATTTTTGAACTGTTTGATTACTTTTAATTCTTGATCATCAACTTGTTTTCTAGTTTGTATCTTAGACAAAGAAATATTTGGGAGTTTTGGGAGATGGATTGAAGCATTAATTACTCTCTTTGAAGATGATGATGATGATGATAAAGAACAAGAAAGTAGAACTCTAGTTGTTTGTATTGAAGACATGATATATATGGAATTATGGACTAATATTATAGCTGTTTCTAGGTATGGTTTGTATAGTATATATTGTTAGGGAAATAAAATGTTTTTGGTTAATTGTGATGTTTGTTTGGAATTTGAATGTTAATATGTGTAAGGTGGTATCAATACTTATATATATATATATAGCAAAGAACCAAAGGGAGGAAGGGGTCAAAATCAGATAAGGAAACCCTTGGTTGACTAGTTTGATTAAAATAATTGACAAGGTCTCTGTTCAAAATTCCCAGCATTGATTTGGTGTCTAATTAGCATGCGACGTAGTAAAATTAAAACCACAAAGGCTGCACAACACTACGTAGAACAAAAGCTATGAATTATTCAGTCATTTTTATTTGTACAATGCATGAACATGGCTAGTGCTTCATTCATTTTAGAATGTTGTTAATTTTAAACACATTAAATTATTTTAAAAAAAATTACTAAATCGGATTTAAGGTCAAAATAATAGAAAAATTAAAGGGGATTGAGTTTGACCATAGAATGTTTGCGATTTTTTTTCATTACCTAACAGCGATGACACAAGCAAATACCATTTGACTAACCATTACAATTTATTAAAATGAGGACTATTTTCTTCAGTTTTTTCGTTTTCAGATAGAATTGCTAACTTTTTATGTTTGATAAGTATATGCGAAATTTCTAAATTGTCATCCAAAGAAACTACATGGTACACAATCTTAGAACCTAACCATGTATCCTAAACTACTTCTTTAATAAATTAAAGACATTAAAATAAAATTCATATGTAACAATGTTGATTAAAGCAAAACTCCAATCTTTAACCCTAATCTACGTTCAATCAGTTGGTACGTTAGGTATGTCAAACTCTCTACTGCAAGAAAGCACTAATGCTCGAAACATATGAAAATGAAATATAACTCGAATCATAACTAAATAAACGACTTACATTAATAAAATCTAACAAATAAATAGAAGTTCATCTTAGAATTCTAATTAAAATGTGTTTGATTACTCGTGGTAACGAAATACATAATCAGAAAGAAATAGAAATTATTCTTAGAACAAAAAGTGAAGAAGGTGTGAATCTCCTCTTTGATGCTCCAAATGTTTGCCTTCCTCTTAAACCACGAAGTTTCGAATGAATCTTTATGAGTGGAAAGAGCTCTATTATTTTTAAGCAAAGGAGAAAATATATTAATATTAAATAAAAACAAAGAGATACAAAGAGTGGGGGGACATAAAACCTGACCTAGGAATAACTCAACGTGAAAACAACATGAGAAAACAGTCCAAGTAGATCTATTCTAATCTATCATAACAAAAATTCACTAATCACAGACGTAACCTAGCGAACTCGTGTACGGGCGCAAAACCAAATTACAAAAAAGTATGAAAAGTGAAAATCTGCGGATAAGAGTTAGAATTTAAATATGGAGAATAGATCGATCACCAACAAGGTATCAAAATCCAAGTGTCAACAGCTCCTTGATCAACAACAAGCATAAAAATCTCTTTCGAGCAAAACTAGAGTGAAGGTAGACATTACCCCTCGAAACCTACAAATCTCAACAAATCTGGAATATTAGAGAATCGAAAAAATCATACCACCAAACACAACAATTCCAAACAAACGCGTAAGAACTCAGATCGAGGGATGAATCCAATACGTCAATAACAGTAACCAAACTCTTTCGGGTTGAACGAACCAAACCTTTTCGGGTTTTCGAATCGCACATCAAACCCTTGCCGGTTTACTATACAATCCACTGCAAAAAAAAAAAAAAAAAGGCAAATACAATGGACAACAAAAACATAAAAAGAAAAAAAAACACAAAACAACAAAAAAAGAAATACAACGGACAAAGCAGCTCCCAGGAACAAAGCACCTTCACGACGAAGGAAGCATGCTCCTTCACCACCGATGTGGATTGAAAACAAATCGAAAGCCGAAAAATTAGAATAGGCTCCAAAACCAGAACCACAAACCAACCAAACAAAAAAAATCTGAAAACCGACCCAACCACACGTCCCAAGAACGACGTCGAACCAGAGGACCGGCGACGGAAAAGAGTTAAATGCGTGGATCTACTGCCATCGAAAGGAAAGAGAGCAAAATCGTGTCGGAAAAGGAGCGGTGGTGCGGAGGAAGGAGACCCTCGTCACACCACCAACTGTTGAAGCTACATGATGACGGCAAGTTTGGATTTTGGGTTAGAGGAAGTGTTGATCAATACTCTACTGGGTTTTTATAGATAGGGTAGATAAAATTGTTAGAAAGAATATGTGTTTAAACTATTGTGTGGAAGGAGCTCTATTTATAGGCATACCCCCCAACTTGTAGTGAAAAAACAGCAACATTCTGTTTTTTCATAAAATAGCACATGCGTGGCGTGTGAGGCTATGTGCGGGCTACATGGCGATGCCTTAGTCTTAAGTATGAATTTTGTCTTTTTTGTCGTTCTTTAAGTGTTTTTCTTCTCTAACTTGTTCTTGGGGCTAAGGTCAAAATTTCCCCAACTTGTAATGTCTTCAGAGCCTTATTAAACCTTGATAATCATTCTGTGTGTTTCAAAACTTACATGAGGTGTATTTCTAGCCGAATTACATGATTTGCCCATGAAAGACTCAAAACACTTATGAAATTGTATGATTTACTAAAGAAACAAAATTACATGACTCTATTAAATATAATATAAAATGTCTCTTAAACCATGAACAATTTTTCTAAAACTCCTTTATAATGACTCTAATTGTCTATTAAATTGACTCAAAAACATACTGAAAATAATGTAAAATGACCTATCATTTGGGTACATATGGCTAATCTTTAAATTTAGCAAGTTAAAAACATTGTTTAAAACAATTCATATGATCTTCAATTTTGACGATGTGACACTTCATTAAATGACATTGAAGGTCATATGAAGTGGGGATCCAAATGTCTAAAATTTTTAAAATGAAGGGACCAAAAATACGGAGAAAAAAATAGGGGGATCGAAATTGCAGATTTCGTGAAATAAGAGGACCAAAATTAGATTTAAGTCAAATTGTTATTGTCTTACCATCTTCAATGACATCCCAAAATTTTCCATCTACACTCAATTTTAATCAAAATTGAATTATAACACGGAAATTGTTCTCGTTCAAATAACAAGTTTACATAGAATAAGTAAATTGAACTTATTAATTGTTGGTCATCTTATTTTACATAGGCTTCATAAAATTAGTTTACTACAACCCTAAGGTGGAGCACCTACATTGGAGTGGAAGTTTGCTTTTGCACACCCTCAACCTTTTAATTTTGGCTTAAATAAGTAATTGGTCTCTGTAACTTAGTGTGTTTTTGGGTTTAGTCTTTGTATCTTTTTTTGTTGCAAAACAACCCCTGTAAGTTGTTAACTTTTTGGTTTTGGTCCCTAACGTCAACTTATGTTAAAAAAACAATGTGATCGCAAAAGGAGACCGACATGGCGAAGGTTGAGATGGCGTTAGTGGCTTACGTCGACTGACATAATAAGTTAGTAGTTTGAGGGACCAAAACCAAAAACACAAATGTCCATAGGGACGAAATTGGAAAAACTTAAATATCAAAATTGGAAGGGAATGGAGATGAACAAGAGAAAAAAGAGGGATGAAGAAGAAGATCTTGTTTTTAAATTTGAAATTTTGATATTTACATTTTCTTCAATTTCGTCCCTATGCACATTTGCATTTTTTATCTTGGTCCCTCAAACTACTCACTTATCATTTTGTCAGTCCACGTAAGCCACTAACGCCATCTTAGCATTCGCCATGTCGGCCTCCGTTTGCCAGCACATCGTTTTTTTAACAGAAGTTGACGTTAGAGACCAAAACCAAAAAGTTAACAATTTATAGAGGTTGTTTCGCAACAAAAAAGATACAAAGACTAAAACCAAAAACGCGCTAACTTACGTGGAACTTCACTTATTTAAACCTTTAATTTTTTACCAATTGTTCGGTATTTTATTAGTTTGCACACCCTAAAATTTGGGGTTTACACCACTGCTATTGGACGTATGCACCTTTTTGCTGCACTACAGTGGGGGGAATATATCAAATATTGTGTGTATGTATAATGTACTGACCAGGTCACTTGCTGAAGCATTGAACACTTGTTCAAAAAAAAAAAAATATCACAGATCGAATCGATTAAAGCATTAAGTCATTTGTTGAACTGTATGAGCACTGACCAAATCTATATTAATAAATTAAATAATTAATAATATATAAATCTAGTATTTATTTTACAAAATACATATTATTTTGAATTTATTTGTTAATACCTAATGTCTACATATAAACGTTTTTTTTATTTTTGAATACATATAAACGTTATTTACTCATATATTCAGTACTTTGCATCAGTTTAATTCAATCAACTAAGGGCCAAGTGGTAATTGAGTTATGAATCTTAATAAAAAAAAAACCATGGTTTTTTTTTTAGAGGATGGTTCGTTTAATTAATTTTTCTAAAGGTTGATTTAATCTTTTTACATACATTACCTTTCTCTCATACCAAAACAACCAAATAATCGTCTCACTTTCAAATATATTTCTTTACTTCTACTTTCTTTTCTTTCAATTCACTTTTTTAATAAACCAAACATAATAAGGCAAAAAACCAATAATTGTTATCCTTTTTTTTGTATCAAAACAAAATCAAAAAATTCATCAAAAAAACGTATAAAACCCGCTTATGTACCTTCAGCCACCACCACAAATGAAGTATAATATTATTATTCAGAAGTTGATCATGGGACGGCGATTTGTTGCTAAAAATTCTTAAATTACATTCTTTCCAAATGACTCAAAAACAGGACAACCACACGACCTGAAAGCATAGACGAATGTCCTTTTTAAAAACATGCACGCCAAAAAAATTGTTGCGCATAACACCCAAAATCTGGGGGAACAACCGTACAAATATCCAACAAACAATGAATGAACTACCATATACTACCAAAAAAAAAGTCACACTCCAAGAATAAAGGATTAATCGTTTCCTCTTGATCGCACCCACCTAAGCACATAACCGAATTGGAACGAACTACTCTTCTACCCCCTCCGGTCACTATTATAAGAAAAAATTCATATTTTAGATTCAATCAATAAATGATGTATGTGGTTTATAACAAATTCCTCACACATCATTAATTGAATGAATCTAAAATGTAGATTTTTGCTTATAATAGTTACCAGAGAGTGTACACACTAAGTTGTCCTTTGGTGGAATTCTCTTGTTGATTGTTATTCACGCAAAAAGAGTGACACCTTAAAGGGCATTGATTATCTCCAAATTACATTTAAATGCACGTCATTAGGGAGATGACAAATTCGTAGTTGTAATAATACTAGTACAGACACCTATGCCAAGCACGGGCTAAAATTTCAGATTTTTTAATATAAATTAAGTATTTTTTTGTGTTCAATAAACTATTAAAATGACTTTTAGAAGCAAAAATTCGCAAAGCAGCCTCAAAACATATTTGCAATCATAGTATTGTTTTATCTCATCAACGAATCTATCTTTATCAAATGTATCGACTTTATTTGACACTTCAATTGTTGCTATATTAGGGGCCTAATTTATTGCCATGTCTAAGCAAATACTTGACCGAGTTTGATTTTTTGCAGCATTGGACGTTTACGCGGCCTCCATAACAAACTAAAATATGTGGATTGTATGGGACAAAAGAGTCCCGCATCAGGCAAAAGATGGTATAAACATTTGTTAATAAGTGGGGGCAATTATTACCTCACAAACTGATTTTGTGGGGTTGTATTATGTCCAACCACAATTTCTAAAATAAAATACCGATTATCGATTGTAGCATCGTTTTTCTCAAATGACACTCAATTAATGTCAATTGGGTAGTATTTGAAAAATTTACCATCTTTCTTGCAATGTGATATCTGATTAATTTCTCCACAATGTTTACTTATCATGAATGCCTTGAACAATTTCATTCCAATACAACCTTCAATCAGGAATTTAGTTGATATTATTTTATGGGTTAATAGTGTTTTACTCCGTTGTAATATAGGTCATTTCCGGTTTTTCCCCTGTAAAATATTTTTTTTGGATTCTGTCTTTGTAATTTGAAGATTTTTTTGGTTTTAGACCTTCATGAAAAATTTTGCCCCCTATAATTTGAGGAAATTTCGGTTTACCCCTGCAATTTGAGAAAATTTCGGTTGACCCCTTTTAATTTGAGCAAATTTCGGTTTACTCCCCTGCCATATCATCAATTTTGTACAGTCCAATTTCATGAAGGTCCAAAACCAAAAAACTTCAAATTACAAGGATGGAATCCAAAAAGAAAATTTTACAGGGGGAAAAACCGAAAATGACATATATTACAAGGGGTAAAACAATATTAACCCTTGTTTTATCAATATCAAGGTATGTACGCAATTTTTTATTTCCACTTAACCAAACAAAAATATGAGCATATGAAAGCTTATTTCTTGAAATTCCATTGCGTACATACCTAAACGCATAAATAAATTATTCATTCAATATCCAAATATGGTACTATAATATAGATAAATAAATATTTAACTAACAGAACTTACTTGCATAAATTTTTCCAAAAAGTTTACCCTTCTTCAATTCATCCATCAATTGATCTAGTTTCAGTTTTAAGACTTTACAAATAAAGACTTTACAAAAAAAAAAAGACTTCACAAATAATATCAGGTCTTTTGCTCACCTTCTTGCCATGAATTTTCATAAAATCTTGTATTTCTCTCTAATAGTGATGAAGAGATCGGGATAACTGGATCTCTTATAAATATTCATGGTATCCTAACAATTGTTAAACATGTATCTCACTCATCCGATAAACAAAGTCAATAGTACTATCTTACGACCAATATCTTTGGAGTTAGTCTCAATGCTTAACACAACCTCGTACAAACCATTTATTATGTCACACCATATTATTTGATGATTATTTCTAACACACAAAAGTCTCTGAGTCTCTGACTTGCTGTAGTAATCCACAACGAACTACTTGAATAATCTTTTGTAGTGTACAATGCAACCATACTAACACGGTTATCTTGAATCCTATACAAAGACAATTCCCTCATAGCAACCACTACCAGAGAATCTGGGATTTGCTACCATCACTGTGCTAGGAAATTATAATGGTAGGGAATATTAACATAATTAGCTACCATTTGATAGAAATATGTTTTATTTTGATTTTTTTATATATAAATAAATTATTGTCAAAAATCATTTTTGTTTAAAATAAAAAACAAACTCTCGTCTACCCCAAAAAAAAAATACACACTCTCTTCTCTCTCTCGTGAAAAAGAACGAAACACAGCACCGTGAAACCCGATCGCGATTCGTCATCTCCGATCAATCTCCGACCAGATCCGCCTCCTTCGCCGTCCTTCGTCTCTGATCGAATTCGTCATCTCCGATCAATCTCCGACCAGATCCGCCTCATTCGCTGTCCTTCGTCTCTGATCGAATTCGTCATCTCCGATCAATCTCCGACTGGATCTGCCTCCTTTGCCATCCTTTGTCTCCGATCGAATTTGTCATCTCCGATCGAATTTGTCATTTCCGATCAATCTCCGATCGAATTCATCATCTCCGTTCAAACTCATCATCTTCATCTCCAATCGGAAGTTCCTAAACCCTAATTACAAGCCTCATTCTTCTCCAATTTACAAGTACGAGTTCCTCAAACCTGTAACTCATTGATCTATTTCCATTATTGTTCCTTTTTTACTTCGATTTCATTTCCTTGCTTGCGATTTTTCGTCTGTTGATTACGTGCAGTTGTTGGAATCTCTATTGCAGCCTGTTTTCGTTGATCTAATGGATCTTGATGATGAACAAGGTATGTATCGTTCATGCAAAAACAATTTGAAGGTTTTCAATTTCCTGATTTTTGTTTCCTTTACTTTCTCTCAATTTCTGTTCCAATTTAATGATTTGTTAGCAAACCGTTAGAGACTGAGGTTTGGATTTCAAGGCACAATTATTAATTCATGTTCAATGTAATCTCCATTGCAACATTTTTATCATTGTTGATGTTGTAGTTGTAAGGTTTGGTTTTTGATTCTATTTACGCGGAGTAGTTAATTATTTGGATGTTTTTGTATAATTATGTTTTTTTATATGATTAATATTCAATGTCACCTATAGTCACTTGTAAACAGTGTAGATATCGTGTCTCTAATTGAATCGTCATTTTCTCGAATGATTATTGGTGTCTGTGTCGGTGTTTGCATTTTATAGGTTATATGTGGAATAGCTAATTATTTGGAAGTTAATGGAAATAACACATTGGTGGTGGCATTTACTTGTGCTTGAGATGTAGTAGTGTAGGCGTTGTTGTCTATGTTTTGTTTTCTGACTACGTGAAATCTATCACATAGGTTCAATATGATCAATGTCAGTTTCATGTCTACCTGATTGCAGATTTGTGTTTGGTGTTGGCACCACATTTTGCAGATGTCAGAGAAGGTTGATACGATGGATGATGTCCTGCATGTCGTTCTCCTTATGATAAGGAAAAAATTGTTGGGACGGTGGCAAAGTGTGAAAGGTCATTATGTTAACCGTATATTTATGCAGGCTTTTATATTTATTCCTAACAAGATCCATCGATTCTCAACTTCTTTTTTTCTTATTTTTTGTTCATCTTTCACTTTTTCTGTTTATTTTTTCAGATGCAAGTTGATGACATCAGTGATGTTACGGTCACCTACGATTTGATGCAGCTATACTCAAGATGTTAGAAGTTGAACACCCTACTGCTAAGGTTAACCTAGTTTGAATTATAGTCGCAATTTCGATCGTTCATTTGGGTTTATTTATTCAGTTTTTCTTTTTTCTTTTTTGGGTTTTTGTTGAATTTGCTGAGCTTCAGGATAGAGAATTTGGAGATGGTACTACTTCTGTCGTTATTGTACCTACAGATCTTAAAGTAGAGTTACACACTCTCTTTTTACCATTTTATATACCATTTTATCTGCAAAATAAAGGTTCAGATCACTAATTCTTATTTTATATACTCTCAATTATCAGTGGATATAGAGTAAGTTTTTATTTTTAAAATCTTATTTGTCTTCTACTGTGGTGTATAAACTGCCACAACATGAACACATTGTTCAACTGACATCATTCACTTTTGGTATTCACAATATCAATTGATTGAAGTTCAATTTATCATTTTTAAGTAATGTTACCTAGATATTTTAAGTATATTTGTTGACATTGGTTTTCTCACTTCAGACAAAGTTTTCGGTCCTGCTTCTATAACCGAGGCAGTATATGAAAAGGGAGTAAAGAATGTCACGTTATCTGCACTTATGGGGATCAATGGTATTGTGTTAAATATCTGTATCATTATGTCCTGTCCTTCCTTATGATTTGTGCCTCTGATAGAAACTCTGCATTACATAATGATTGCATGTTTATTTCAACCGTTTTTGCTTATGGTCAAACTAGTAGTGGAAAGACATATACTATGGTTCTTAATATATCTTATGTTAACTGTTTTTTCTGTCTAGTTGGGAATTTATGCATTAAAAGATTGGATATGATTTCAAAGGTTGTTAATTTACAGCTAATCTTTCTCAATTTCCATGATTACAGAACCCTGAAAGGAATTTCACTGTAAGCTCTTATCGCTCTCGATCTCGATCACGATCTCAACCGAATTGCTTCATCATTCAGAAATCATATTTTGTACCTTCAATCGCCATTTATTTCATCTTCCACAACCACATCAGGTTTCTACCATCGCCTCTTCCGCCATAACGATGCCGATCTCAATATTTGAAATTCAATTGAATCACCTCCAATTGTGAAGAACAGCAATAGATGAATCACCACTGTGAAACATTGAAGATTTTCAATTTCAATTTCTCTAACCACAAGCTCCTAATCCAAAACTAGACTGAAGAATTCATCTTCTTCATCTTTGTATTCAATTGAATGTGGCGTCATTGTTGGATCTGAAGCAGAGATAGTGTTTGATTGAAGATTTGTAGTTTCGTTTTCTCCAATTCTACGTTTTCAACTTTGAATTATAGCTTTATCATTTCAGATAAATTGGAAATGGATTTTTTTCTGTTGTCATTGCTGAGATCTTCAAAGTAAGTATCAAACTCTCTCAGTTTTACGCATTTATATTGTTCAATGTTCATTGATTGATTCATTCTTCAAACTTATCAAAAAGGAAGGATAGAGTAATAATGGTATAATTGTTCTTGTCAAAAGAGTATGCATTGGCATGTAAATTTTGTCTTCTTGTCAAAAGAACAATGTAATACCATACAAGGTGAATTAGTTGTTCAAACTTCAGGCGATCACTTATTAGTCTCAAGCTCAATTTATGATATTCTTTGCTACACTTTAATTTTCTTCATTTTTTTTTTCGTTCATTACTTTAATGGTTATAACCTTACAAGATTGTGCATCTCAGGTAACATGTTG
>Ga0315914_1010417_pt1 | contig 11569 bp, 7 predicted proteins | sample MpolenodulesMG_FD_203920 | JGI IMG/M metagenome (GOLD analysis project Ga0315914, IMG submission 203920) | Medicago polymorpha root nodule microbial communities from Los Angeles, California, United States - elongated nodules | ecosystem: Host-associated > Plants > Roots > Nodule | place: USA... | reverse complement strand
AATTCATGCATGTCCCACCACTTTGTGTGGGTTCTATTTCCAAAGTGTACACTCACAATGATTTAAACCAATAAAAGAGTGAGTGTTAGAGAGAGTGTTCAAAAGTGAGTGTTGCTAACATTCCTCTACTTTTACACTTTTAGTCTCAACAATAAATATAAAGAAAACTTTTATAAGAATCAAATTGTCAAAACAATAATCATAAACAAATTAAGTGGATAATGAATTTCTTGCAAATAATTTATTTGGTTATATTATAAAAGAAATTACTAGTCTATTTAGTATACAATCATTTCTAAATAAAATTGACTTTTTGAAACGTATTGTATCCAACTATTCTTTTTTTTGTTTTTTGTGGTGGTCGGAGTTTGAACACCAGACCTTGCATATATTATGCATTGTCCTTACCAACTGAGCTAATCTCACGAAAACATATCCAACTATTCTAAATAGATATTGTAAATTTTTATTTTCTTTGTTATTGCTTTAATTTACATTTCATGTAAATAAAAATTATTGTAATTTTTTAAGCATGATGGTTATGTTTCGGATTAAGTTTGGTTTTAGTCTCTACAACACTCGATTTTTAGGTTAAGTTCCTAAGATTTTGATTAATTTTAGTCCTTAATTTGCGGTTATAGAGATTAAATTCAGGACTAATAAAAACACAATTTTTTTTTTCAAAAAATTTGAGACAAAAATTAAATAAATTTTTTTGTAGTGACTAAACCTAAAAATTTATAATTTACGGGACTAAATTATATTTTATCTTTAAATTTAATATGTTGATTTTAATTAAGAATTTTTTTTTCTTTATATTTGGTCCCAACGTAAAATTTCCGCTAGCTTCGTCGCTGGCACAAAGAGCAAGAGACATGGTTTGCGATTCCACTTGCTTGTTTTTTAAGACAATCTTTGTTATTTTAATAATAATTCTTTCAATTTTTTAAATTTTATCTTTATTAAAAATAATCAATTCTTTCCCTTAAGTCTACAAAAAAAAAGGTTTGAATAATTCTATTTTTGAAGAATTAAATTGATAATAATGTGAGAGTTAAATTATTGAATGATTATTCGATCACATGCACGAATATAATATACAGATTGATTCGGTGTTACATAAGGACATAAATTTTATGCAGGAATGGCTATCAAAGGCAGCAGCTATTGAAGTACCATTTACAAAGGTTGTTTCTAAATCACAGGAAATTTTTTTTTTTTACAGAAGGCAGCATATAAAACCCTTTCTCAGGGTCCTCGTCCACCGGTTAAATGAATATTATTTTTTTGAATATCCGGGGATTGGTAATAATGATTTCCGGCTTGCTTTTAGTGATATGTGTCGGTTACATCACCCGTCATTGGTATTTATTGCGGATTCTGTGGTATCTTATGATTCTATTCCAAGTTGGTTTCGGAGAAATGTTCATGTCAATAATTATTGTCTGAATAATAGGGGGGGACCCCTCCTTCCGTACCTGTGGGCAGTGTGGGGTTCTGATTTTGTATATACCGTGATTTTTGTCTCCTCTCAGTGTTTGGTTTTGGAAGGGAATTGTTGTGCGGATGGCCTTGCAGCTATGGGACATGATATTACTGATACTACTTGGTTCAACACTTTACCTTCTTCGTTGTTGGCTGACTTTGCGAGGGACAGACATGGGCTACCTAATTACAGATTTTCTTAGCTTTTACTGTTTTCCTTTTTTTTTCTGTCTTTTTTTCTTTTTATTTTGAGGGTCTTGACCTAGTCCCCTTTCCCCCTTTTTTTATTAATAACATTATGTATTGGAAAGGCGATAAAGGGTGGGGTTGTCTGTTGGGTGCCAACCTAGTTGGGATGCTTCAGACTCTCCCGGTTGCCTAACTTTTCTCTTGGCCTTATCAAAAAAAATAAAAAAATATCTGATGAAGTTAAAATTGAAAAAAAAAACTCAAACAACATACTTCTAAATATAATTCATAGATGTTTAAATGTACTTTATCACTTATATATTAATTATTTTTATAAGCTAGGGGAAATGTCAGACATCAAGAGGAAACAACGACATTCGAAAAACCTCCATCCTATACCGTCAATCTTCAAATATTATTAAAAAATGAAAAAAAATATAGAAGTTGAGGGACTATACCAAAACCCTCAAAACAAGAATGAAATGAAAGAAAAACAAAAGACTAAGCTGCTGCATTTTGTTGTTTTCATCATGAAGATGATGAAGTTTATGATATGCTTATGATGATGAGGTAGAAAACGCAATTCTCACGATATGAAAAATGTGCCCACATACGTAACTTGACAATGACTCTGTCTGTACCAAACCATTCTTTGTTTGCTTCAGCACCTCCATGCTTCTTATAAAATTTGACTAGAGTGATATATGTGGAAATCATTTATTTTGATCGAAAGAAAGGGAAAAAAAGATGTAAATGGGTGATTCTAGGCAAAAAAATGACATAAATGTAAAACTGCCCCCCTTCGATGAGTGAAAGAAAGAAAGAACTTAGAGAGAAAGTAAAGTTTCTCTCACTAAAAAACTAGGGCCGGCTTATATACATAGATTCTAATTTTTTTTATAAAATGTAAAAAAAAATCTCTAAATTATTGAATGTCAAAATTATTTTTATTTAAATCTGTAACAGGTTCTATGGGACCGTTTGTTATAACTTAAAAAAAAATCACTTTAAAGAGTATTATATTTGTTTGTTATAGTTGTTTTCAAAAACCATGTTCTACAAAAAAATCTAAAAACAGTTTCAAATGAAAAGATATTAAAAGTAACTTTTTAAAAAAAATAAATTTAAAGGCGGGTGAAAGTAAATAAAAAAAATGGTAATTCTGTAACAAAAAATTCATTTTATATAGTATCTAAACAAATTAAATTGTTTTTTCAAAGTGGTGATTGTTACTACGATATTAACACAAAATTGATTATGCTTTTTCATAAAGCCTCTTAAAAATAATTTCTAAATTATTAAGTGTCAAAATCATTTTTTTTAACCTACAAAAGTCGAGCCGTATATTTAATTTACATTTGCTAAAAATAAGTTTATGATGTTCATATTTTCATCTCAAACTAGATCTATTTGATGCAATAGAGCTACTTCCTATGAGTTTTTTCTTTTTAGGTAATCAAATAAAAAAACGACAATTGTTTATGCATGCGTTCACTCTCATACTAACGTTTATATTTACCCCTAAAAAAACATACTAGATCTATTTGATGCAATAGAGCTACTTCCTATGAGTTTTGTCTTTTTAGGTAATCAAATAAAAAAATGACAATTGTTTATGCACACTTCACTCTCATACTAACGTTTATGTTTACCCCTAAAAAAAAATTTATGTTTTATTTTTACAAAACTCATTTTCTTATCTAACATAAACATCTCAACAAATAATTCATATCTACTACGAATTCAAATATTTTATTTATTTGTTTTTAATACTTTCGAATTTTATTTTAACATAATTTATTTCGTTATTTTAAGAAGGTAAATTAGACAACCCAAATAGCATCGGGGAGAACCGAACCAGAGACTTTGAGGAGGAGCACACTCTCAGGTCCCAAGTCAATACAACCATACTAACCAAGTGGGTTCATAATTTCATTAAATTCCTATAATTTCATGGAACAACTTCCTATATATATATATATATGACCACTTATAATTTATTTTTTTCATGAAAACTAATCACTTATATTATTTTAGCACTTTTTTCCGTGTTTTATTCATTTATATTATATTTTATTATTTCTTCCATAAAAAAATTATTATTATTTTATCTTGACTTCTTTTTTCCCCACACTCTTCAACCATTTTATTTAGGGTTAAATATGTATTTGGTCCCTATAAATATACCAAATTTTCGTTTTAGTCCCTCTAAAATTTTCCTTCAACTTTTAGTCCTTATAAAATTTTCAATCACTACTTTTGGTCCCTATTTTTAAGTAAATTCTTGTATTTTTTAATGAAATTGTGCATAAATGTGTAGAATATTGTAAAAAAAAATTAGAATTTTTTAACAAAACACAAATTAATTATGAATTTTTAACCGTAAAAAATATAAAAATTCATATTAAATTTATGTTTTGTTAAAAAATTCAAATTTTTTCTCGGAGAGATTCTTTTAATATTTTGAATTTTTATGCAAAAATATGATTTCTACATATGAGTTTACTTTAAAGGAGGGACCAAAAGTGAAAATTGATAATTTTTTAGGGACTAAAAGTTAAAGAAAATTTTTAGAAGGACTAAAACGAAAAGTTAACATATTTATAGGGACCAAAAACATATTTAACCCTTTTATTTATTAGGGTTTTCTCCTACTTTGTAATATTTATCTTTCACTACTTCCCTCTCAGTATAATCTTTCTTATGTTTATCTAATTTTTTTTCATCTCAGTATTCTTTATTTTTTGCAAGTACGCGTACTTAAAATATGTTTATTTTATTTAATATGTGTTAATAATTTTACTGAATCCATATAATTTCATCTGTATGTGCATATATTAATTTACGGGTATTTAAAATATGATTTATTTTATTCAATTTATGTGTACCAATAAGATATTTGTCCCGTTCCGGACCGTGGAAAATTTTATTTGCGGGTATCATACATACAAAATTTTGGTCCTTAAAAGAAGTGTAATATATTTACTCTAAAAACACTTAAAATAATTAAATATTATAATCAAACATAAAAAACTAGGTTCAATGTTGACATCTACTCCTTATACGTGTTGCAGTAATTTTCATATTCCCGTATATTGTATTCAGAATATGCTTGATAATATTGTGATTAACTTAGTTTGTGTAAAAAATAAATTAGAACTTTTAAAATAAATATTTCACTTAATCAACCAAGGAAATCCCAAATGATACGTAATCTTAGAGATGGTCCTAAATATCCATAAAAATTATATTGTTATTATACTTAGGGTCCGTTTGTTATGGATTAAAATAAAAGTGTTTGCGTAAAAAATAAATAAAAACTTTTAAAATAAATATTTCACTTAATCAACCAAGGAAATCCCAAATGATACGTAATCTTAGAGATGGTCCTAAATATCTATAAAAATTATATTGTTATTATACTTAGGGTCCGTTTGTTATGGACTAAAATAAAAGTGATTTTACCATAAAATGATTTACAGATTATTTTATAGAGATTTTATGAAAAATCGGAATCTATTTTGCGTTTGTTTACTCTAATAAAAATCACTTTTTTTTAATAATCTAGTATGTTTGGATACATGTATATAAAAGCGATATTTTGTTACAAAATTAGTTCAATCTTTTGATTCATATTTTCTCTCTCCTCTAAAAAATATCTATTTTTCGAAAAGCTACTTTTAATAGCTTCTCATTTGAAACTGTTTTTAGATTTTTTTTAGATTCTGATTTTTTTTAAAAACTTTAACAAATGGATGCAATACTTTTAAAAGTGATTTTTTGCTTAAAAATTTTATAACAAACGGGCTCTTAATTATCTTAAATGTTCTGGAATGATTTGTGTGGTGCATGGCTTTCATGAATTAAAATTTCTGAATCTCTCACTTAATGAGAACCAAGAGAAAAATAAATTACTCCGTCGTTTTAAAATGAGTGTTGTTTTAATAAAGAAAATTGTTTCAAAATAAATGTCACTTTTGATTTTCAATGCAATAATAACTTTTTAATTTTCAATTAACATTCAATTAATAATATACTGCTTCCGTCCCAAATTGTATGTAACTTTAGAAAAAATATTTTCCCAAATTATATGTCGCTTTACAATACCAATGAAATATTAATGTTACTTTTCCTCTTATATCCTTAACTATTTATTACTTTCTCTTCTTTCAATTCCTTCATTTATCTTTCCCATATAATTTATTAAGGACAATTTTGTAAAACAACTCATAGTATCTATTTCCCACACAATATTAATTACATTTCTTAATATGTGTGAAATGCCTAAAGCGTCGTACATTTGGGACGGAGGGAGTATACACTACTTTCAAAGTATTATTTTTGTTGTATATTTTAAATTTTTCAAAAGTAATTTGGTTATTATTTTATTTTAGTTTGTCTAAATTTATTTAATAATAAATTTTGTTGACATATGCATGATATGCATGATTTCAAGTTGTCATGTTACAGGAGTTGTAGAACTTCCTTTTGAAATTGTCTACCTATTCTTTAGGTGATACTAGCTGGATTTTAATTATGTTCAATGTGTTTTAAAGTGTACTAGCTAAGTTTGACTTGGTATCTAAATAAGTAATTCAATTTTACTTAATTTTTGGTGATTTTGGGTTACTTCCGCTAAACTTCTTTATTTTATTTTTTAAACTCGGTATCTGATTCAAAGATCGACTATAAAATATCTTTATTAATTAATTAATTATATTGTGAAAATTAAGTGAAATGTGGAGCCTATAAAATATTTGTTACGTCTTTTGCATTAAAATAGCTCTTAATAACATTCTTTCTGAACTAGAACCTCATTACCTTAAAACTTTGCTTCTTCTTTTCTTCTTCCAATTCTTTAAAGAACTAAGTGCCTGAGTTACCGATAGAGTATTTCTCGTGTCTTGATAGTCTTACGCTTACCGCCGAAAAGAACCTGTTGTATTCTGGGGGAGTTGCGGAATCCTGCGAATAATTCCTTAGTCCAGTGACATAGTCACACCTCATGTTTATTTTACAGTTTGTTATTTTGTAGGTTAATCATTCTCCGGTCATCCGTTACAACAATTGTTTCTTTAATGAAAAACAAACCAATAGTTGATTATGATAATTTGGTAAAATAAATCTCTCTTTCTTTTAATTAATAGATTTTTTTAATATGTATGTAAAAATCTTAAACGACGTTCATGTTGAAATGGGTGTTGTAAAAGATTTGAAAAGAATGAGTGGATGAGGTTAGAGGATGAGGTTAGAGGTTTGGGAACGAAGAGAACACGAGTTAGTGGGGACTGTAAGTGTTCCTACCAAGTGTTTGCATGCATGTACGTTCTCGTGTGGCGTGCTTAGTTTGTTGATACCGTTTGATTTTTATTCCTTGACAACAACTGGCTTAGTTTTTTGTTGACACCGTTGATCGTTACTCCTTAACAACAACTAGCTTGGTTTTTCTAGTGAACTAATCACTTTGTTTTAATATGAGCGTCGTATAAGATTTTTATATACAAATTAAGAAATATAATAATGGTGCCAAATAACATAACAATTTTACTAAACTAGTCTTATTTACTATTGATGTAAAGTTTTGAAAGTATTATATACTCAATTAAGTAGATGATACAATTGAAAATAAAATAATAAATCTACATTAAAAAATGTAAGTGATTTTTCATTTTAAAACAATGTTTTGGCTAAAACCACACCCAATTTAAAACGGATGGAGTAGTATTCTCAATTTAAAACGGATGGAGTAGTATTCGTCTCTAGTGTCAACATGTTGGCTGTCATTGATTTTCATTGTTTTTATACGCATTCAGAGCAACTAGGACTGTTATATCTAAATCCAACGATTCAACTTTCTATACATATTTTGATTAATTTTAAAACAAAAATACTGAATTTAAAATTTAGACTATATTTTCTCCACCAACCGACCATGGTTATTCAATTGCGAGTGTCTAACGGTAAAGCTATCATGATCTCTATTTTGGACTGTCCAAAGGGCTATGCTCGCAACACTTCAGGCCCAATAAGCAAACCCAACCTAATATTGGGCCAACTACTTACTTCACACCCCCTCTTCGTGAGGGAGGAGCTTGTAGTAACACGGAACATCAAATCAAAACAAAAAATCATAATTAGACATGGCAACAAAGCCCATACCCATGGGTAATCCCCCGAACCAAATCCAAATTGATGGATTTCCCCACTTAGATTGGGTTTGGGTATGGGTTTCCCCAATTTTAAAACACGGGTACGGAACGAGTAATAGGGATATATGTATCCATCCCGAACCCATACCCAAACTTCGAATGTAAAAAAATCAATTTATTATCCCTTTTAGATGACACTCAATTCAAGTTAAATATTAAACTAATAAAAATAGATAAAAACTTTACTAAAAGTACTCTAAAATATGATATCACAGATTGTAACCAGTAGGTATTGGCAAAGTTAGCACACTAAATAACAACAAAAGAACTCATCCAAAACATTAAAGACTTCTACAGTAATGTTTAAAATGTTCAGCTCCACAATGATTATCTTTGTATTGTTGACGAAACAAGTCGTCAATAATTTAAAAATGTATCTGAAAATATATATGTACTGACAAATGAGAGCTTAGCTCAGTTGGTAGGGATATTGCATTTATATACAGGGGGCCGGAACTCGAATCTCGAACCCCCCACTACATTTAAAATGTGTGAATTCCAACCACAAAACTATTTGACAAAAAAAAATAGTATGAAGGTTATTTAGATTTCAAACTGTGGCATTACATATTTGAGTTATCAATACAATAATAAAACCATTAACAAACAAACCAAATGCAATGGTACGAAGGTAATTTAGATTTCAAACTGTAAAACGATTCACGACTAAGGAACAAAGATGGATTAAACTGTAAAAATAACCACTTATTATAACTGATCTTGCTTCTTCTACTCACATTGCTCGATGCTTATAGGATCTACAAGCAGTGCAACAATGTACTCTTTGAGCAGATCCGGATTTGTGTATTTATCCTCAAAGTCTTCGTATATGAAGTGAGTTACTCGCGCAAAATTAAGAATACATTCAAGCACTGGCCTTGGAATGTGGTGTAATTTTAGGCACTCTTCATTCATAACTCTCCATAAATCTTCAATCTCCTTGAGAATGAGTTTATAAGCCTCTTCTTGTGATATGCCATACTGCTTCATGCAACAATCAACTGAAGAGGCAACATGCACCCTTTCGTGCTCAAACTGTAAATAAAGCATCCAAAACTTTGTTAGAAACTTTTATGTCCCGTTATAAATTTCGTTTTGATAAATGAAGAATATCCCAAAATAAATTTTGCTTTTTAAGCAAAGGATAAATGAATTATTAATAAAAAAAAGTTGAGATTTAAACCAAAATTCACCAGGCTGAAATCCAGCCCTTATTGCTCACAGATTGAAAATATAAGTTAATCTATATTTTATGTATTGCGGCAAGTAAAAAATAAGTTGATTTCATAAAATATTTGTATATGTCTGTTACATACTGAAAATATAGGTTAATCTGTTTAATTGATCCTTTTCTTTTTTTGTTACAGATTTAAAATATAGGTTAAACCATGTAATAACCTTTTCTTTTTCGGTTTAATTGATCAAAATTTAAACCTATTTTCAGTGATTCTCTCGGATATTTGGGATAGTTTTGCACTTCCAAAGGTATTGCTTTTTGTTAGATTACCGACTCGGAGTAATCTCCTTAAATGGAATTACTTGGTAGATGGTGTTGTTGATGTCTTGCCTTCAAGAAACAATGGTTCATTTATTTTGTGCGTGCGATTGACGATTAGAGTTTGGTATAAAGTGTTTAAATGGTTGGATATTTTTCTCATTATTGTTTTGATAGATATTTTTATCTCTATGAAACACGAATACAAATATGGATTAAAAGTGAAACACCCTATATATTTTGTACATAATTGCTATATGGTGCGAAAAAGGAAGGCACAACTGGCACACGATGCATGGGATGGTGGTATTATATTTTTGAAATAAATAAAAGTTAAAATAAGTTACAACAAAAAACACATCCTATGATCATATTTCCAATAAAAAAATAAAAATACTAGTACTGTAGTACCTTATGTGTGGATATATCGTCCGCGAGTCTAGCAAAAATTGACACAGCATCGATGATTGTTGGGTAGTTTAAAATCCAATCAACCAACTCTTCGTTTGAAAGTTCTCCAAACACAAGGAAAGTTAGTATTATATTTGGAATTGCAGAGCTTGCTAATCCATTAACCTTGTATTCATCATATGTTGGTATATATCCTGCTTTGCACCATTTTGCTTCAACCAAATAGGCTCGTGCCAATTTATAAAACTGAAAACAAATAAAAATATTGATCAATAAATTAATTGAAAACCGAAAGATAGGGAATATAAAGTAGGTTTTGCTGCTGGGGTGACTAGGTTGGTTTCAGGTTCGATTCTTACCACCAATAAATACTACTTCACAATTAAGATGGTAACATTTGTTGTTCCAAAAATATTTGAAAAATAAAAAATAATTCATAAGTTTTGAAATATAGGAATTTGGAAGCTTACATCTTGTTTAATATATGGCAACACCAAACTTGATTTTCTAATCTCCACCATTGTCCTTTCAATTTCATCATAGAATTCTACAATTGTATTAAATACCACATGCATGCACTCTGGAAGGGATTGAATGGGACTGATGTCCCACCTGAAGTTGAGACAAAGGACAGATAATGTTAAATGGCCCAAAGGTGTATATCTATTCTATACTAAAAATAGTAATAAACTATATCGAGTATATCTATACTATAAAGAAAATATAAGATTTTAGGCTGACTTTTTCATTATCTCAATTATACACTAAAACAATTTTTTTATATAATAATTGTTTTTTATGTCATTAAAAGGATTAGAATTTAGATTATATATTTTTGTTATATTGCTGATGTCATTGAAATAGATAAACAATGTTAGTTTGGTTTGTTATAATTGGAAAGCAACAATAATTTATATTTATACTTGTAATCAAACCAAAATTTCATAGGAAACCACTATTTACAATTTTCAAACTTTAACACAATAAAAAGAGCGGAAAGACGGACACGTGAGGGTCCGTCTTTTCGCTAGTATAAAATAATTAAAATAAATAAATCAAACAAAGATTTATTATAATTATGATAAATGTAAGAATAATTGAATAAATTGAAAAGATAGTATAAAACTTGTCAATAGGACTCAAATCAACCTCTGGATTGCCTGTGTGAATATTTCGAGTTCTTCAACTGTGCCATAGGCATCATAAGTATCATCTACAAGAGAAATAATTGATATCAATTTCGCCACCATCCTTCTGGCAATGCTATCTTTAGGCACATAGGACATGCCTAATGGCCAAAAGTAAGCCTCAACCACTCTATCCCTTGCATAAGGTACTTTTGTTACAAAGTCTGATTTTTTCCACCATCTGTAATAATATAAATACAATTCATATCATAAGAATTTATCAAATAAAAGTTGCCCAAACGGTAGAAATTATTCTTACTTGGTGAAACTGCCGATTTCTTTTTGATGCATTTTTTGTACCATGTTGAAATCTAATTTTGCAAAGTTTAGAAGAACTTTACTATGGGAAGACTCTTCATCATAAGAGGAAATGTAACACCTTATATCCAACCTAGGAACTCTCTTGTGAAGAGGTGTCTTTAAGCAGTGACGTACTTGTGTAGCAAGAAAAGGACTCAGTTGATTGGTTTCCAAGGTATTTAGTTGAGAGTATGTGAAATCAAGTGCTTCATCTAATATATCTTCACCATGAATCCTTAAATGTGTTGCTTCGTACAAGCTCCACATTCCTTGTATATCTTTGGAAATCTTTT
>Ga0315914_1010412_pt1 | contig 11575 bp, 7 predicted proteins | sample MpolenodulesMG_FD_203920 | JGI IMG/M metagenome (GOLD analysis project Ga0315914, IMG submission 203920) | Medicago polymorpha root nodule microbial communities from Los Angeles, California, United States - elongated nodules | ecosystem: Host-associated > Plants > Roots > Nodule | place: USA... | reverse complement strand
GCCCGGCGAATAGCTTTTGAAAAGATTTTCAGGAGTTTTGATATAAACAAGTGTTAAAGAAATGGACTATTGGATTCGTCCTCGAACAATTACAATCAATGAATCAACAAGACAACAATATGCGAAATAAGATTTAATCTTAGAATTGAGAAATTCACTATTCAAATCTTATTATACAATCAAATTTTAATATTCCTTGAACAAAGTACAGAACAATATACAATTTCAAACCAAACCTATTTGAAAAAAAATTACTAAGCTATCAAATTAAAACACAATACAAGTGAAATTGAACAATTGAATAGATGTTGCAACCAATTGATCTAAGCAAAGTGTTTAAACCTAATTCAACGAATAAGACAAATTTAAAGGAAAACTACTTAGATCAACACTAGCAAATTATCCTAACAATTATTTAATTAATCACATGCAATAGCTAAAATTAAAGAGGATAAGGAAGAGAGATAACATCGATATTTTTATAGTAGTTCACTCTTTCTCATCCTTGCTAGAGCTACGTCTACTCTTCTTTATGAAGTACACCTTCACCAAGGTCATCCACTAAGTAACAAATATTGATTACAATATTTACAAGAGTTCCTTCAAATTCTAACCTAATTCTTCAAATCCTATGTAAAACACTCCCCCAAACTTCATGTACCCCTTGAATTTGGTACTTCTTGAATCTTCGGATCCTTGAATACCCGTACACTCCTTCGAACTCTTCACTGGAGCCTTCAATGCTACGTCCGGTAAACGAACCCCCTTGGACTTCAAGAACGGTTAGAAAGACCCCCATGTCCTTTGGAGGTGGAATGAGATTATTCACTTCCTTTGAAGCCTTGAAAATCTTCTAGAGAGACCCCTAATAAATCTTCTTGAGAGAACCAACGTACAATCCCTACTAGCACCCTAGAAAATCTATAGACTCAAAGAACAAAGTGATTCTAAGAAAAAGTGTTAAATCTTGAAGAATGTATGAACAATGAGTTTTTGAGACCTATAGAGAATAGTTGAAAATGATTCAATACCTTTGAAATTGTGAAGAAAAGTGTATATATAGTAAAGGGTGAAAAGACTCAATTTCTCACAAAATAAACAGATTGAATCGATTCACTAAAATGATTGAATCGATTCAGACAACAAAAAAAAAAACCAGAGAAGCATGAAGAATGAAATGATTCAATGCATATTTCAATCGATTCAAGTGAACCCAGGATGAAGATTGATACGATTCAAGTTTCTTATGAATCGATTCAGATTCAAGTTTCTTATGAATCGATTCAGTGCAAGTCAGAGAGTTTTGTGAGACGTTACAAACTGAAAAGAGTTGACTCATTCATGAATCGATTCAAGGAGAGGTGAATCGATTCACCTGAAGTCAGAGACTTTATTGAATCAATTCAGACTGAATTTAGTCGATTCAAAATGACAAACATGAACTTTAACTCTTTTTCAAAAGGCACAACAAAAATAAGACCAAAACACATAGATTCCAGGGTGCTTTAACATGCTAGCCATAAGACAATCATTAAAAAGATAAACTAAGCTAAGGAACATCATCAAAAACATATAAAGTAAACAGTGTAGTTTTCAACAATGTCATTGGCACACAGGCCGGTCACAACAAAAAAGAAATTGTTCAACAAAAGAAATAAATTACAAGGTTGTATAGGCCAGAGTGCCATCTTCTTCGTGCGGGGTTACCATCATCCCGCCTTCAACAAAATTAAGGAAATGTATCCCCTCGACACAAAGCTCGACCCCGGGATTCACGACCTCCAACTGATCAACAACATTGTCACTTTGACGAGCAGAGCTTGCCAAGCCATTCTCTAGCTCTGCAATTCTGTCCACCAAAGCATAACGACTTAAACCACGCAGGTCCTCAGGCTCATTTAGACCGGCTCTAGAGGCATCACAGTGGGAGGCTTCGAGGTTCACTTTCTCCTCCGCCAACTTTCTCCGAGCTTCCTTCACCTGGCCCAAAATCCTCCGATCCTAAACAGATCTCTACTCCAAAGTGATGAACCTACGATCTTTCTCCTCGAACTTACTCTTACAACTAGCCAGCTCAGCCTCGAGTTTCTTCACCTCGGCCAACGCATCATCCCTCTCCCTGGCTACGACATCCGAGCGGACCATTCCCTCAGTCGAGGAATTGTTCGAGAACACAACAATCTCGCGGGCCTTCATCGCACCGATGATTCCCACAAACATCGCCTGACTCCTACGATCAACCCCTAAGTCTTGAATCACTTTCAACTCAGGATCGCTCAAAAGGAGAGATGATTTGGGGCCAAACTTATCAGACTTCGACCAAACATTGGGCAACTCGAACAATTCCCCGTCTCCGGAAGGATTTCTACTTGAGTCAACCTGGGCCTCTTTTCCCTTACTCGACTGAGCCAGCCCCTCCTTTTCAAGGGGACCTCGTCCTCCTCGACGTGGTCATATGTCACCTTCATAGGGAACCAGACGTCCGCTGAGCGCTCTCTGTGGGCCTCCCTCTTTCGGTCGCCGCTACCTTAACCAAACACCTTCTGGTTCACCTTAAGAAGTAGCGAGCGCATGTGCGACATTTTTCCTGCAAAGACAAAATTTGTACGGATCATGCGTTAGTAAAAAGGTTGGGAGAGACAATACAATAATAAAAGGGAAGACAAACAACAAAACAACAAAGTTTTCTACCAAGTAACGCTACCAGACTCGAAGAGAGAACTAGACTACGGGTGTCAATCACACCGTAAGTGGATTCCCATGCAAATCCAACCGACGGTTACCACCCTCGCCCACCCTCGATAAGCAAGCATATTTACACTTGTAGAATTTGGGTTTACACTCGAAGTGGTCTGAATACCAGAAAAAAGGAAACATGGGATACGAGTGGAGGCCACACCTCCCCGAGCATGAGGCCACTCCACAGTCTTCAACACATTGCTCAAGGCTACCTCAGTCTGCGGTCGTACTAGAAAGAACCACTCCTTAAAATTATATTCTCCCCCTTCGAAGGCATCAAACAACCTTTTATTCTAGCAAAAAAAGACCCACTTTCATCCACCTCTTTTTCCGGTTTCAAAACGAACTGAAAAAATGCAAAAAAGAAACAGGTCTTTGGAACGGGAAACGCGCAGGTACCGACTGTAACAGCCTGATTTTCGTTAGATTTATTTTAATTTTTTTTTAGAGTGTTTATTATTGCTCATATGTGATTAATTGCCTATGTGTGTATTTTGACGGGTTTGGTGTTAGAAGGGTATTTTGGTCATTTTGTGGGCAAGGGTAAATTAGTAATTTTACCACTTAGATTATTTTTGTAGTGCTTAGGGTGAATAGTTATTTTACTAAGTTATTAGTGAGTTGTGGTAATTAGTTAAGAGTCAATAACTATTTGTTATTTTAACCGTAAGTGAATAGAAACGTTGTGAATCAGTCTTGAGCTCATTAAGACATTTCAAGGGTTAAGCCCAATTGTGTAGAGCCTATATAAACTCTAGTCATTAGAGAAAATAGGGTTTCACATTCATTTCATAAGTTTTGAGAGAGGTAGAGAGAGAAACTGTTAGAGGAAGAGAAAAAGGGTTTTGAAGAGAGAAGAACTTGGAGAGCAAGAAGAGGGTAGAGATTCAAGGGATTGGAGCTAAAGTGAAGCATAAGCTAGGTTTGTGAAGACTTGAGGTAAGGGGACTAATTTTCATTCATAATCCTTTGTATAATCTCTTTTTCTACTTAAATTCATAAGTGCTTAATTGTGAAAATTGATTATTGTGAATTTAAATGGTGATTTTCCTGTTCCTACTTTGACACTAATTTTGGGTATGTGAAATTGATGCTAAACATGTTGTTGTTGATTTTACATACTTGAATTGTAGTTATATGAAACTTTGTTGATTTTTGCTCAATTTGATGAAAAATGATGTTGTGGTTGTTGAATGATGGTGAGATCATGATTATATGATGTAGTTGTTGTTGTGTTATGATGTTCTCATCAATTTATGCTTTGGGTGTTGATGAAAGTTTTGTTGTGATTGAATTGTGGTGATTTTGCAACTTTTTGCAAAAATGGGTTGATAATGAAGAAGTTTGATTTTGATGATGTTGAATGAGTTAAGGATGTATTTAAATGAATTAGGATGATATGATTTTCTGTTTTAATCACTTGGTTTTAGAGAGAAATCATTTTGGGAAGAAATCAGGTTTTTGAGTAAAAGTCGTTTTTAAGCGCTTTTGCAAAATAAGTCATTTTGTGATGAGTTTGATTAAGTTGTTTTGAGTTGAAATGCTAAGTTTTTAAGTGTAGTTTGTATGGTTTAAGTGTTAAGGATGCATTGGCAAAAATGGAATCGTAAACGGATTTGAAAACAAGATTTTATGCGCGAAAACGTGAAACCTAGTTTTTTCGTGGTTTTGTGTACTTTTAAGCATGCCAATGGATTCCAAACACCTAACCATATTAAATCAATGTATAATACAGCTTCTAGGAGTATCATAGCTTGATTCTACCTTCGTTTACAATTGATTTTCATTTATGCTTGGTTAACTTTGTCTTTGAGCTGGAAATTATCGGATTAGCGTTTTAATCGCAATTGGCCGATGAAACACACATGTATATGCAACTTCACTCATATGTGATCTAAGTGTATACATAGTTGAGGCACTAGAACTTGTTTTCTTAGTTTTGAATCAATTGTCTCAATTGTTTTAAAGTTGTGAAATGAGAGACGAACTTTGTCGAAAATAATCTTTAAGACCAAATACTTGGCAAATCTTTTGTGGATAGTTTGATATGATTATATGAAGATGTGTGAATGATTAATAGGTGTTGAACATGATGTTTATCATGATGTGATGTACTTTTCTCATTTGTTTTGATTGTGAGAAATTGCATGAAGTTGTTGATTTGTGGTGATGTTGTTGACATTGATGTGAATATGCTAAATGCCGATTGTTGATGGTGAATTTATACATGCTTAATGTTAATATTGGATATGGTGAGTGCATGTATTGAATTATGTTGTTCATTTCTTATATGAAAATTTGATGATGATAGTTGTGGTGCTTGCCTATATGAAAAGTGTTTGTTTTTGGTGATGCTCATTTGATGAATGATTGGTGATAAACATATTTATGTTATGTTGTTTGTTGAACATGTTAAATGTTGATTGTTGGTGGTGAATCCAAACATGCTAATTTTGATGGTGATATAATTGGTGAATGCATGTATGCAAATTAAAGGTGATATAGGATATTATATCCAACGGTGTTGGTGAATGTGTAGTTGAATATATGTATTGTTGTTGAGTCATATATTCATGCATACATGGTTGACGATGTTTTTGTTGCATCATGAGTTGACGACATTGTCGTAGTTGATGGATTTTATATCCGTGTTGATGATGTTTTTGTTGCATCATGAGTTGACGACATAGTCGTAGTTGATGGTACCGTGTCCATGTAGGAGTCGTGTTTAGGCGCATTACATACATTTGGTGAATTTGTTAAATGCGTCATATTTGATTATGTGTTTGATGAACCTTGGTGGTTTATGTGCATTGGTGAGTTTGGTGAATTGTACACTTGGTGATATTTTGTGAATATGTGAAAATGTGTACTTGTTGATGTTTGTTGTTAATGGTGATACTTGTACATTGATGGTTTGAATCGATGATGTTTATTTCAGTGAAAATAATGGAGTGTAGTTTATATGAATGTAATTTTATGATCTTTTGGTGATGATGACTTTCTTGCTTATGTTTTGAAATGATGAATTGTATTTGTTGACTTGATTAGGCTAAATGAAAATAAGGTGAGTAATCCTTTCATTGATTGTTGTTGATAAATGATGAGCTTATGTCGATAACTTGATTAGAGATTGAACATGTTTTCTATGCTATGTTAGAATTTTGATACCATAATGTGTATAGAATGGGGGATAATATTCATGTGACGTTAGTATTCTAGGAGGGATGGTTATGTATATGTATCATGCATGAAATCCTTGAATGCTTATGTTTGTTTATGTTGATTATGATTTGATGTGAAGCTAACCCCCAGTGGTTTTGACCGCCTACCTGTTTGTATGAATGGGTAGACGTAGTGCAGGGGTGATTCTTTTAGTTGCTTGGTGAGTTGCTTGAGGATAGCAGGAGCTTCCTCTGTTTACCTGTTAGAGTCTTAGATTAGGCTCTGATTAGGATATCCGTATTTACGTTGTTATGTTGGATTTATTCTGTTGTTGAGTTTTTGGCCCATATGTCGGGTTTTGGAGATTTTATTTGGTGACGTATATGTATGAGTTTTGACATGTATATTCTTGGAGATGCATGCTTTATATCCGCTGTGACTGTTGAAATTTTTTTATATATATATATGTATGTTGTTTGAAATTCGTTGAAGACGTAGCGTCTATTTCTTGAATATTTGTATTATTCGCGTGTATTATCGCTTCAACAGAAGTAGGGCGTTACACCGACACACTAAGTCAAAGACTTTGATAAAGGAGTAAGAGTTCAGGTCCAACTGCGAAGGACATAATTCCAACCACTTGAACAAACTAACTTGAAAGGGCGAGAATGGGAGCCTAAACCCCATCTCCTTGAAAACCACCTCGTACATAGGAATATTATTGGCGGTATACTTCGAGCAAATCCGGTGTGAAATGCTCGGAAAGTTCACTTCCCAGTCCTATTTCCTTCCAACAGAAAGATGCGGGATTTCCTCTGCACTATCCGATGAGAAAAAGGATATTGCATCCAAAGGCCCATTTCCTACCCAGGAGACGTCGTGCAAGATGGTCTCATTCCTATTAGGGTTACCTAATGGACCAAACCTGAAAGGAAAGCACAGAAAGGGTGAACCTAAACGATCAAACCCTCTTTTTCCAAACCTATCAGACTTGCCACGGCTAAATGAAACCCTTAACCCTAAAAACAAGAAGAGTGGAGGATGATCATTGTCAATCAACCACCACATAATGACAACAAACCAAAACCCTAGAAAGGGTGAAACTCGTAACCGGTGGTTCCTCCTCCAAAAACTCTAACATGCGACATTTAAACATACTCTAATTCTTAAAACTCCTCGTACACAGTGGAAATCACCGTAACGGAGTAACCCTAAATTATTTATGCAATATTATAGTTTTTAAACAACAAAAACTATAGTGATCATACCAGAAAAACAGAAGGAGAATGCAGAAGTTAACGAACTTGTGTTGTAGATGGGAAACTGGATTTGAAAGATGGAAGGTTGAAGGACCAAAATACACTGGAACACTTGAGAAATAATCTGAAGTTCTTTGGGTTGCTAAGAATGTGAAATGATAAAGTGTTTCCAAACATAAGTTTGAAACTATTTATATTTCCCTCACAACCTTTCAAAAAACAGCAAGCAAGATCTGGTGCAGTCCTTCACATATAACCCTTCATTAGTAAAGCAAAACAACGACCCAGATCACACCCATCCACACATCCAACGGTTCTGATGAAATACAGTTGATACCCAAACGTCAGGATCAAATCAATGGTTACGATGATACCTCAGAAAAATAAACTGAGACGCCCACAAGATTCTAGGTACTCAAGTACCGTCATAGATTTTACACATGGCATTAATAAAGGAAAGGTCATGTCCCCTCACTCTCACCCTTGAGACATGGACATTAATTACTGAATGAAAAACCACCAACTCTCTAACGAGGAAATATTTTCTACTTTTGTACTACATGGGCGAACATAGTTATGCCGAACACATGTTACTAGATGATGACTCCGGCATCAGGAGGCGAGCACAAATCATGTGCACAACGCTGTTAACCCTGATGTCTACGTAGTCACCAAAACGCTAAGTCTGAGATACGACCGCCTACTCCAACCTATCGGGCTCCTTATGGTAGAATTTGTGCGACATTCCTCAGAAAACCACTCGGTTCAGTTACATATATGTCAAACAAAGCATCCACATCAAGCGAGCTTATTCGAGGTCCCGATGGGCATACTCTTGTGAACAACACTGTTATCCCAAAATCAACATAATCGCCAATTTGATAGGTTCTCAGATAGCCTTACATCTTCTATCCATCCGGCTCGCTCATTGTGCAACCTGAAAAGCATCCAATGGCGGGCAAACATTACCCCGTCGCCAAGTTGCTGGAAAGTTTTCAACACAAATAACGAGCACACTTCGTATTATCCACTACATTAGGATATGCTTTAAAATCCTTCATAAGGCCTCCGCGATCAAATCCCCCGCTCAGTCTAAAGTCATCACTCTTTATCAAGAGCCACGACTTGGGGGGGCTACCGTTCTGGACTAGTCAAAGACATAGGCCCAATAACAAATCAAGCCTAAATACAACATTTGGCAGTTTACCCGCAACACACCCCTTCTCCGCGAGGGAATGCTCGGAGCAACTGAGACCAGTTCAAACGAGTTGTAACATCTCTTTCCCACGTTCCCGCGAATATCTCACCAGCGGTTACAGTTCCCTCGATTTCGTAACTGCCAGACACACGTGTGCCATTACAACGGCTATGCATTCCCCCAACTCTAAAAATAGGAGGCTCCTCGCAGCCTCCAAGGTAGCATCTTTTTCACTTCTAAACCCCCCATTTTGAACCTCTACTGACTTGAGCGTCGGAATGTCTACAGGTATACATACCCCCTTCGTTCCAATGCTCAACTGACGTATTTCCACCACCGTCAACCACCGCATTAAAGAAGCACCGACAACCACCTTCTGATCAGGTACGATCAATAAATCGCGAAACTTGCACGAACATTTTCAAAAGACATTTATCTATCTATCTGTCTATCTGTCCATCTGTCTATCTGTCCTTCTGTCCATCTATCCATCTGTCTATCTATCGATCTGTCTGTCTTTCTGTCTGTGTGTGTGTGTGTGTGTGTGTTTTGATCTTAACTGTCACATTCAAAACTCTACATCAGACTCTGAACATTTCCTTCAAACTCTGATAAGTTAAACACTTAGAAATTTTTTGAAAAAGGTAACACAATTCAACTTCTCTTGTGTTTTCTCATCTTCATATTCTTCCTATTGTAGTAGGATAGTCTTATTATAATGAGATTTAATTTTTTTAATTAATATTTCAAATAATATTATTAAATGATAAAATAGAATAAATAAAACAGTTTAAATGAAGGATAAAATAAGTAAAAAGAAAGTCAACTTATATTCAAACTCTTGTATTTTTATTTTTTTTAGAGGGGGGTATCGTGTATTCTCTTTATATTCGAAATAGACACAGATGAAATGTAATTATAAAATTGAAATCTTGGAAAACTGACTCCTCAACAACGTCGACCATTATCCATATTAATATATTTGTGGTCAAGTCTTTCTACTTTTTTGAGCAAAAGTCTTTCTACTTATTTGTCTCATTAAAAAAAAAGTATTTCTACTTTGAGTGGGTCGTGTATATTTCATCTATCATCCTTTCGGAATCCTGTTACTGAATAACATGTGAAACGAATAATGATTATATATTTCTGTTTTTTGTAAGGAAGACTATATTATGAGTGAATGATCGATCCTTTTCAGAAAGAAAAAAAAAAGAATAAATTTCCCAAAGAAAATACCTCACTTAATTCTTTAAATAGATGTTTTTTCAGAAGTCTGAATGAATGATCCAGAGAAAACGTCAACACTATCCATTTTTTTTAAATAGATATCCTACGGGAAATGAGAGCTGCCACCAATTGATAGACTCAAAATGTGTAAAACGACAAACGCTTACTATGCATCACTAGTGAGACGATGTTTTCATTTTTTTTACTGCGTTAATGTTTAAAAACTATGAACGATATATTTTTTTATTCAAATTTGATTTTGATTAAAATTAAAAAAAATATAATGTTTGTTGCTTTCAAATTATAAACAATCAAATTAACCATGATTATGTATTTCACCAACAATAACACAATATAACAAAAAAATATAATCTAAATTTTTTTTTAATGACTCCAACATTAATTTTATTATAGAAAAAGTTGTTTAAGGGTATAATTGGGATAATGAAAAAGTAAGTTTAAATATAATCATCTCGTTTATTACACTTTTTAAACGACAAAAGGAAAATAACCAGACAAATATATATTCATATCGTATTTGTTACATTTTTTTTAATATGTAAATTTATTTTTATTTATTTGTTACATGTGTTATTTGTACTGAAAATTGAAGGTATTTTTGGAAAGAGAAAAAACCAACTCAAAAAAGCTAAAATGAGTTATTTTTATTTTATTTATATATATAGTATAGATATAGATATGAAACAGAACCATTTTTCTTTTTATAAGGGAACCCTCTTTGGATGATTTTTTTTTGGTTATCCTCTTTGGATGTTTATGGATATATATATATATATATATATATATATATTACAAAATTATGGGTATATAAATTATTCAAAGAATTTGTCAAAAGATATTTATTCAATGAATCCTTTCAAAAATAAAAATTTACTCAAAGAATAATTTGAACTCATTCCGTCCCTATTTTTAAAATTCTTTTCAATTTTTTCGTTATCACCTAATATAAGACCCTTTACAAGTTCTATATGATTTTTTTATTTTTTTTATGAGGCTAAAATGAAATATATTACCAACACCAAGTGACCTTCTTAGTACAAGGCGTATCTAGGAAGACACAAAAACTATGTACAAAATTTACAATTTACAAAAAAGAAACAAGAAAGAGCACAAGAAACAGACAAAAACTATTAACCAATGCTCAAAATAGTAGATGGACTAAGCCACCAAGCATGATAATTGAGGGAAAGTGATGCAACTTTAGCCTTCAACCACATGAAAGAGAGGGACTTAATCTTCTCTACCACCTGCTCAATTGATGTAACCTTGCCATTGAATAAACTGTTTCTTTCTTTCCAAATTTCTCACATCGTTGCAAACTAAGTAACCTGGATGGTAGAACGACGCGCCTTAGAAGCACCCGCAAGAAAGCTGAAAAGATAAAAATGGTGCGCTACTTGAAGAGGCGAAACCATAGACACACCAATCCACCGATAAATAAGATACCAAATGGAACCAAAATGATTACAATGTAGAAACAAATGAGATGAAGTTTCCATACATCCACACCCACTAACACACAAACGGGAATCATTATCAATTACTCCTCGTCGAAGAAGATTATCTTTTGTAGGCAGCCTATCGCGAAACAGACGCCACACACAAAGAACTACCTTTAAAGGGACGTCCTTGTGCCAAAGAGATGACACCTCCACTGTAGGATCAATAGGTGGTTGTATAGTCATGAAATTATAAGCACTACGGACAGAAAAAACGTGAGAAGATTCCAGATGCCATAACCAACAGTCAACTCTGTCAACCTGCAAAATCACATTTTGAAGTAATAACGTGAGTTCTTCCTCCAACTCCTCCTCCCACACTAATAACCTTCGCCGCTAACTCCACGCCTCCCCACCCTCCCCCCAACCTAAGTGACACATTTTGAACACAGTTTTCTCTTTATGCTCCGACGACTCATATAATCTACTAAGCCTGTGATGGAGTGACACAGTACCAAGCCACACTT
>Ga0315914_1010406_pt1 | contig 11581 bp, 6 predicted proteins | sample MpolenodulesMG_FD_203920 | JGI IMG/M metagenome (GOLD analysis project Ga0315914, IMG submission 203920) | Medicago polymorpha root nodule microbial communities from Los Angeles, California, United States - elongated nodules | ecosystem: Host-associated > Plants > Roots > Nodule | place: USA... | reverse complement strand
TTGATTTTCCCCCTGTAAAATTATTTTTCTTCTCAGAATACCCCCTAATAGGCCATACAAAAACGAATTTTTTGTTTTTTTATCAGAAATTTTGGTTTTTGTATGGCCTATTAAAAAAAATATTTTACAGGGGATAAATTTGGAAATGACCTATATTATAGGAGGTAAAATACCATTTACCCGAATAAGAATTAGATTTAAAAAAAAAAAAAAAAAAGCAGGTCATTGAACAAAAGGCCACTTAACGAAGTTAATCCTTTCTTTCCAAAAAATAAAACATTTTAATCTCAAAATAATTTGGGAACAATATCACATGTGACATGACCAGACTTTTAATGCAGGATATAAGTATCGATGATTGAAATAAAGGCATGAATTTGACCAAAAAAAAGAAGATAAAGATAAAGGCATGGACGAAAGGCCATACGATAAAATAAAGGCATCGATGAATAAAATAAACAAACAACAACCATAAAAAATGCATATGCCCAGAATTTATGTGAACGTAAAATCTCAATAGAGCTAACCACTTGTTTTTTTGTTACAAAGCTAACAAGAACAAAAGAAAAGAAAAGAAAAGAAAAGAGAAAAAGAGAAACTAGACCCTATGGATGAAAACTCCAGAAGCTTAGCTCTTAAGCATAATAAGGAGGTATGTTGGAGTAGAAGCATGGATGACGAAATCAACATCAGAAGCGGCTTTTAGTTTTGCCATAAAATCAATATTCTGATTACCTACTCTGTGAGTATGATGAACTGGAAAATTATTGGTAGGCAACATATCCTTTATGTCTTGAATGAGGACAACATAAACATGATAATACGGAGTGTCCCCCCTTTACGAGGTTAATGGATAAGAGGGAATCCGAGTAACAAGCCAAGTTATCGATGCCCATGTCAATAGCCTTGCGAAGGCCATGATAAATTGTTGTCAGCTCAGCCAGCAAAATGTCTTCGGAGTGGGAGATCAAACCTGAGAAAGCCGAGAGGAAAAAACCCGCATTGCTGCGGAAAATGCCACCAAAACCAGTACGGATAGGAGTGTCGTTACAACTTTCGTCTACATTAAGAATGGTACCAATGTGATTGTTGCAATTCCATTTGATAGAACGGTCGAAAGTGGTTGTCATGTCTTCATTATTAAAGGTTGAAACGATGGTACAGCTCAATTATAGATGTTAGTGACAAGGTGATATAGGGACCAAGTTTGATTGTTGAGACACATCAAATTCTGATTCCTCCAAACCCACCAAAAACTAGCAAGAAACAAGGTGGAGTGAGGTTTTTCCCCAAAAAGTTTCACGACTAAAGCATCTTTCCATGGTGTGCACAGTTTTTGAAAAGTATTTGGTTCCAGATACACTTTGGGTAGTAGACGGTTGTCATTTACGTGCTCGATGCGAACAATTTTTTCTCAATCATGTCCTCTTTTTCTCGGGTTGGGATTTCTTGGGAGGATCCCAAAAGCTTGTCACAGAATGAGGGCTTATGTGTTGATGGCTTTGGAGGGTCGGGTGGCCTTTTTGTTTGTTGCAGGTTTGGATCACCTTGAGCGGAACAAACTCAGAGTTCGTTGCACTTTCTCTCACTAAAAGTTTCTCTCTTTGGTTTATGCTTCCGATCAAACCACTTGTTGAAATTAGGTCTAAATAAAGAATACAAAATAAAATATAAATTATTAGCGGAAGCAAATAAAACCTTAGCATGAATATGATCATATCTACGACATGTTGATCTATCGAAGATATAAATCAAAGGTTTTAAGGTTATTCGTCAGCAATCTGAAACACACCAAAAAAGTTAGCGATCTTCAAGGAAGAGAAAATATTGAAGATCATAGTCTTATACATATATGGTGATTGTCATTGAGGTTTCTCATTATTGAGTTATGTGTCATCTACGCATCCTCTTGTATTGAATTCATATCAATTAATTAAATAATTAATTATCTAAATAGAAATATAAGTAACCTTTTTATTTATTTTTATTTTTTTTGGTACAAGAAGAGGGCTGAGCCCAAGAGAGAGAAAAAACTAAGCGATTAGACGAACATTTCGAGGCATGCAAGCACCAGAAATGTCATCAAAAAGGAGACATCGAAGCTCTCTAGGAGGAGTCTCAATAACATGTAAATCAAAGGAGTCTAAAGATAGACTAAAATTTGTTAGCCAATCTGCCGATCTGTTTCCTTCACGCCATATATGGTTGATTTGAACTTGCCAACTCATGTTTTTTAGATCACGAATGCCGCCGAATCAAGGTAGGAACATTCTCGTTGATGTTACATTCCCGTTGATGCGCCATATATGGTAGTAACCTTTTTATTTTATTTGATCATTAATCAATTAATAGATGATACAAATATTACCAAAACATTTATCCACGTGACATTGAAATATTAGTTAATATTTCAAGATACGCTACTGGCTTTGGCTTTGGTAACGTTTGTATATATATAAATATACGTTTGTATATCTATAGAAACTACTTCAGTGTTCTATTTCGGTTTTAACATCTCAAGTGTGTTCTGTTCTTTTCTTTTCTGTTCACTATGTCTATAGAAAATTATGGAGAGCATTCATGTGGTTTCACCTATGATGTTTTCCTAAGTTTTAGAGGAGAAGATGTGCGACACAATTTTATTGGTTATCTTCGCGATGCATTGAAGCATCGCGGAATCAATGCTTTCTTTGATGATAACAATCTGAAACCTGGTGAAGACATTTCACCTGCACTTTTAAAAGCCATTGAAGAATCTAAGATCTCAGTTATTGTTTTTTCTGAGAATTATGCATCTTCGAGGTGGTGTCTTGGTGAACTCGTGAAGATCATCGAATGTACGAAGAAAGAAAACAAAAAACAAATTGCTTTTCCAATCTTTTTCCATGTTGATCCATCAGATGTAAGACATCAAAGAAAGAGCTATGCTAAAGCCATGGCTGCTCATGAGATTAGGTTTGGAAAAGACTCAGAAAATGTAAAAGCATGGACAGCAGCATTGTCTGAAGCCGCAGACTTGAAAGGCCACCATATCAATACCGGGTATGTAACTAAAGTTGTCCTTTTTTTAGGGATCTAAAGTTGTCTTATATGTAGAAATAATCTTGTATGGTCGCTGATAACAAATCTATAATGTTTAGGCAGAAAGAGACTTTCTCCAAAATATTATATCAATTTTTTTAAATTAGCTAAAGAAGTACCTCATTGCTTGTGTTTGTGTCAAAACACTATAGATTTGGTCTTGTGACCATGCAAGAATAACTTCTTATATGTATGTAGTACTTTGCTTGGGTTGATGTTTTTGAATTCAGAACGATCTTTTCTTCTATTTAAGACTCAATTTACATTATGAAAGCTTTTAATTATTTTAAATTTATATTCATTTTAAATTACTTTTTTTTTTCTTTTGTATTCTTCAAACTCCTTGATTACCCAGCTTTGAACCAAGGACCTCAAGGTTGAGGTATAAGCCCTTGATTATGTGATCACTTGGGAGCAAGTTCATTTTAAATTACATATAGGGATATTAATGACTCATTTATTGACAAACCTATTTAAGATAAATTTATAGCCTTCGCAATCCTTTATAAAATTTGATCCGATCCAATTAAATAAAATTGAATAAATTATACTCTTCTCTCATGAAATATGCTTAAATTATATCACCCTTCTCTCTTATGTCAAAATATACACACGCCCCTCTAATACAAAATATATTAGAAAAAATTTCACTCTCCTCCCCAAAGAGATGATTAAATTACATTCACCTGGTCATGTTAAAATCTACACTTTTCTCTTTGTTAAACTTCTTATCCCATTTTAATATAATTAAACATCTAATATGCATATATTTTTTTATCAATTTCTTATTCACAATATCGTTAACATACTATAAACATTATCATATAGATACTTGTAAATCACTTCAAGAACAAGAATATTGATTAAACATGAGTGAATTTGAACTATATAAACATTTTCAAATAAATACTTGTAAATCTAAGTAATTTCTTTGATTAAAAAGTTGTCGAACTCTGTTGTCCTATATTGATGTTGAAGTACGTGAATAACATTGCTGTTTAAAAATGAGTGGTAATTATTGTGCTAGAATGAAATAGATCCTGGTTTTTGAACAAATTAAGTGTCGTATTCTTGCAGATCTGAAAATGACCATATTAAAGAGATTATTCAAAAGGTCCATGCTAACATTGCTCCTAAACCTTTGCTTTGTGGTGATGATCCAGTTGGACTTGAACATCATACAGAAAATGTGATGTCATGTCTAGACAATATTGATCATACTGTAATGTTGGGCATACATGGACTTCCCGGAATAGGGAAAACAGAACTTGCCAAATCATTGTATAACAAAATTGTGCACCAATTTGATGCTGCAAGTTTTCTTGCCAACGTTAGAGAGAAATCAAACAAAATCAATGGCCTAGAAGATCTTCAAAAGACACTTTTATCAGAGATGTTTGAGAAGCCAGATACCGAGTTGGGAAGTACAAGCAAAGGAATCAAAGTAATAAAACAAAAGCTTGGCAAGAAAAAGGTTCTTTTGGTTCTTGATGACGTTGATAACATAGAACAATTAAAAAGTTTGGCAGGAGGAAGTGATTGGTTTGGTCCAGGTAGTAGGATCGTTATAACTGCAAGAAACAAAAGTTTGCTGGTTGGTACTCGTTCTTTTGTAGTTCAAAAGATTTATGAAATGACTGAACTTAATGAGAAAGATTCTCTTGAGTTGTTTTGTCGGAATGCCTTTGGAAAAAGCCATCCTGAAACAGGCTATGAAGCTGTCTCTTCCCGTGCGGTTGAATATGCCAAGGGTCTTCCATTGGCATTAAAAGTAATAGGTTCCAATTTGGGTGGTGGAAAGAGTTTAAGAGCTTGGGAAGATGCGTTGAAAGATTACGATAGTATTCGATGTAATGAGATTCAAGAGGTGCTAAAAGTAAGCTACGATGTGTTGGGGCGCAATGCCAAGACTGTTTTCCTAGATATAGCTTGTTTCTTCAAAGGGGAAAGAATAGAATATGTTGAAGAGATATTGGGTGAATTCAGTGCAGTATCTAATATTGAAGAACTTGTTAATAGATCTCTTTTAATTGTTAAACATGGCTGCTTGGATATGCATGATCTAATACAAGACATGGGTAGAGATATCGTTAATCAAGAGGAACCACAAAATCCTGCCGGACGTAGTAGATTATGGTTTCACAAAGATGTTATTGATGTATTATCAGATGAAAATTCTGTAAGATTTAAATCGTATACTTCTATTTTTATGTATTTATACATTATGATATGTGTTATTAATGACAACCAAGTTTTTACATTGTTGAATGTTGCTTCTACAATTGTGGTCGCAGTGGGGTTGCTGAGATATTAAAAAATTTGATGTTGCAGTCTAGACCACAATCACATTCACATACCTTTTTCCTAAACCCTGATGACGATATGTAATTGATCTTTTTTTTTTACTTGTTTTATAGGGAAGTGTTGTAATTCAAGGGATAATGCTTGATCCTCCCCAACCTATAAAACAAGATTGGAGTGATACTGCCTTCGTGAAGATGAATCGCCTTAGAATTCTCATTGTTCGAAATACAACATTTTCATCAGAGCCTAAACATCTGCCAAATCAGTTAAGGCTGCTTGACTGGGAAGAATACCCTTCAAAGTCTTTCCCCCAAAACTTTAATCCAAAGAAAATCATCGTTTTCAATTTGCCTAAAAGCCAACTTACACCGGAAGAGCCATTTAAGGTAAAATCATAGCTTTTTATATTATTTTTGTTTCATTTTTATTATTATGCATAACAATAACTATGTTTGATCGACCTTTTGTTTCTTTTGACAGCCGTTTTCAAATTTGACTATCATGAATTTCTCAAAAAATGAATCCATCACTGTAATGCCTGATGCTTCAGGAGTTGAAAAGTTGAGAGTACTTAAACTTGATAAATGCAAGAACCTAATTATGGTTCATAAATCTGTTGGATTTCTCAAACACCTTACCCACTTAAGCGCTTCTATATGCCCCAAACTTCGAAATTTCCTGCAAAGAATGTTTTTACCATCCCTAGAATTTCTTGACCTGAACTTGTGTCTAGAACTTGAACACTTCCCAGATATAGTGAACAAGATGAATAAGCCATTGAAGATTTATATGAAAAATACCGCTATTGAGAAGTTGCCAGATTCCATTGGTAATCTTATTGGGCTTGTTTCTATAGAGATGCCAAATAGCAAGAAGCTCAAATATCTACCAAGTAGCTTATTCATGTTACCAAATGTTGTGACCTTAAAATTTGGAGGATGCTATCTACTTGGACAATCCTTGAGAATTTGTCGAGATGATATCCCTTCAGCAACCAATGGTCGTTCAACATTAAAAAAATTGCATTTTGATAATAGTGGCTTATGGGATGAAGACCTTAGCACAATTCTCATCTCTTTTCTTGAATTACAAGAGTTGATTGTAAAGGATAACTATCTCCTCTCTGTCCCTGTGTGCATTAAAGAATCTGCTTACTTGACTAATCTTGATGTTAGTAGTTGCATTATGCTTCGAAAAATTCCGGTATGCACCAACCTAAGAATTTTGGATGTCCATCATTGTAAGATGCTTCAACACATATCAGAGTTGCCATGGACCATTCAAAAAGTAGATGCAAGAAACTGCATCCGCTTGAACAGAGAGACGTCAGACATGTTATGGGATCAGGTATATCACCTCTTTATATGCTTGCTAGCTTGGTTTATAATATCACAGTCATAGAGTGCACTATAAGCTTTAGAGACAAATGTTTCCCATTTTTGTTTTTGTAATATGACAGGTGAAAAATGAGAGACGAGGATTAGAAATTGTGATGCCTATCTCATCAAAAAAAGAAGAGACTGCGATGCCTCAAATGCGAACAGGAATTCCACGTTGGTTTGACCACATCTGCAAAAAAGGAAATCCGAATTTTTGGGCTCGTAAGAAGTTCCCCATTGTTGCTTTAGTGATGGTGTTCCAGAAGGGGAGGGCCAGCAAATCTCAGCGGATACTTGTTGAGCTTAATTTGGTTATCAATGGTCGATCTGTCCCTCACAAAGGCTATTGCAACTTCAGAATTGAACCTGATCATGTGTTAGTTTGTGATTTGCGACTCTTGTTCAGTGACAGTGAGTGGCTGGGCCTTGATGCATTACTTATTGAGCGTGAGTGGAATATAGTGCAGGTTTCGTATGAAGCCCCATCTAGCGTGACACTAAGTGAGTGGGGAGTTTTTGTGTACAAACAAGGAACTACCAACACAGAAGAATATATCCAATTCATGTGTCCTGACCCAAAGTACTCACAGAGAGCCAACATATCACCCACAATGACAAAAGATCCTAAGCAGGAACCAAGGAAGCAGATAGAGACGTTGGGTATGGATAAGATTTTAGGTACGATTTTGTCAAATGCTAGGGACATGGAAGGCCTATTTAAAAACAAAGGGCTAGCACATCCGACAATGACGATGTTGAATGACCTATATAAGGAGGTTCACGATGTATCCGAAGGTAAACCACTAGATGATAAAAAGTCCCGCCTGGCACCGTTTCTTCAGATGTACAATGCATTTTCTGATTTTGCAGCAAAATTTGACGACCATACAGATGAAATGAAACCTCCCAAAAATGTAGGGGAAGCTTCAACCTCTGGCCATCAGGGAAGTTCTGAGGAAGAAGACAGAGATGCTGAGGAGGAAGAAATAATGAGAGAGATATTCTTGAAAGGAATAGGGGCAGGACTTCGTGAAGTACAGATTAGCTTCCCTTCTCTTGATGTAGACACAACCATGGATGCCACCTTTAATAGAGGTGAATGGGTTAGACTGTCACTCCCACCAAAGACCAAGAAAGAAAGGAAGATGTTTATTGAAGGAATTTTCAATGGACTGATCGAAGCAAAGTTGAGCTTTCCCACTCTGAAACAATGGGAAATACTAAAAACCGTGACGTTGCAAAGAAGAGATTTTACTGAAATGATAGTTCCAAGCTCTAACGATCCTTTGTTGCAAGCATTCATGATGATGAAGCGAGGAAGTTGTGAATCGGAGAGGGCCAAGAGTAAACTCATCTGCAAGTTGGTGGAGGAACATATTGCTCTGCGCAAGAAATTTGAAAAAATTGAAAATGAAATTGCTACTCTGGATAATTCAAAGAAGGGTCACAGCCTAGATGAGAAGCTGGCTGCTGTTTTGAAAGGAAGAGCTGAAGAATTGCAGCGGCACTATGATGCTGATATTGAAGGCTTCAAGAACTCAAAAGAGATTCAAGATTTTATGAAAGCTACATACTCATATGGAATGGGAGATGGGCTCCTTGAAGCACAGGCCGTATTTCTTGCTCTGGACATAGTCATATTAATTCTTGTGTTTGAGGGGAATGAAAATGAAATCTCTGCTCAGGAGAAGCTTAACACTCAATATGGTGATTTTGGAGAGAAGCTTAACACTCAATTTGATCAACATAATTCAAAGAAGGATCATTCTCTTGATGGTACTAATGATAATTCACACACAAAGGAGTCAAGCTTTTCTGACTCAAAATCTTCTTTGAATAGCACAAAGTTTCGCGCAGACATTGGAAAAGTAAGCTGCAAAGATGTTACAAAGCATGAGATGTTGTTTGCTGCCTTGAAAGAAAGAGGAGAAGAATTGATAAGGCTCTATGATGCTGAAATTAAAGAATTACAGAACTCCAAAGAGGATCGAGATCAGATGAGTGCCAAATACTTGAGTGGGCTGAGGGATGGAGTCCTTGAAGCACAGTCCACCTTAGTTTCTTTGAACACGGATGGAACAACTCCTATGTTTGAGGAGAATAAGAAACATATTACTCATGAGGCTGCCAATGATGATACTGTTGGTCAAAATCATGATGATAAAACAATCATCATAGATGATAGTCCTAGTCCTGCTGGTCCAGAATTTGACAAAGCTCGGGACACTCCTTACCCCTATGGTTGCTTCTGGAGGATTTTGCACGCTTGTTTTTGCAAGTGTTTTTCTTAGTTGTATGAGTAAAAAAATTCAATAATTGATGCACCTAGATTGCACAAGCCATATTTTCTACTTTCATTATTAGTGTCTGTTGATAGTAATAGACAATGAACAAGCCATGTAACTGTGGCTTGTGGGAAGCAATAAGCATTAATTTATGTTTAAATGGTAACACAGTTCTTCAAGTTACAGTTCTAAGCATTGTATGAAAAAGCATCATCATCCCCTTTGAAGTTTTATTTTGTTTGCTTTTTGTAAGTGTAATTCTGATCTGAATTCCTTGTAGATGGATTACCTTCCGATTGCTTGTGGCCATAGATTACTTCTTGGCTTTCCAACTATAATTCTTTGTATAGTAAGAACACTTCAGAGGTTCCACTATTATTATAAAATTTAAGAATGTTTTACAAATTGATTAGGTTGGTTTATGAATAGCAAAGGTTTCTGTCTCTGGTTGGAACATGTCAGTAGTTTGCAGAATCTTTCTAAAACAATGTTCCATACATCATATCAATGTTTTATTGGTTTACTAGTAATTAAAACTACATCTAAACCATTATTAATTTCTTTTATCCACGTTGTTTTACATTCATTCAACAAATATTGGTGATCCCTATCAATTTTCATTTTTTACCAAATATGAAGTGTATATTGTAGCTGGAAATTCTGTATCTGAAGGGAGTGTGCAATAGTGATCCGAAATCCTATCACTTTTTGAAGATTTTAAGACAATTTTGGATTTGCTTATTTGAACTCTGAACTCATTTGATTAACAGAGGGCCAAATAAATTTATCAGTGAATATACATGGTGGACGACGCATGATGGGTTGACAATAATAAAAGAACGTTAAATACGCACTCCATGTTTATATTAAAATAATTAAAAACATTGTCGACTGTGAATCAACATTCTCGACTTATGAGGTGTCGATAATGTTTATTCATTATTACATTATTACATAATTTTTCGCAACTTTTATAAAAACTAGAAATGATATTTGAACATCCATTTTTTAACAACTTTTGTGACAACCCACTCTCTCATACTCTCATTATATTTTTATTCTCTCTCTTCATTTTTCTCTTTCTATTGTTATTGTCCAATAAAAAGAGAGGAAAAAAGGTTGCACTAAAAGTTGTTGGGAATTGGATGTCAAAATATCATTCCTCTATAAAAAATGAATGAAATCAAATAATCATGACTCCTTTGATATTAGAGATTTACTTTTCACACCCTATGTATTTCCTCGCGCGCCCTATTTTTTTCCCAAAATTACTCTTGGGATAATCCGGAATATATAATCCGGACACGTCCGGAGTATAAATTCCGAACAGCATCAGTACACAGAACTAAAGCGGTTTTGCCTGACTTTGTTGTTTTTATCAATGTTTTTCAATAAATCAAGATATACAATTAACTTAAAATATTATATCAAAAAATGATTATATATCATTATACCGAAAAAGAGTTGAATTTTTATCATTACACATTTCACCTAATGATATACATTTCAACTAAACTAATGATATATATCTAATATATGGCACCGAAAGATCAATGGGACTATCATCCACTTCAACCTTCACACCAGGACCAGGACCAACCCTCTTATTGGGATCAAGATTTTCAATAATGTACAATTCTTCGTCATCTTCTATCACCGCTACACCCGCCGCCCGACTTAACTCATTATAATCTGCCATCCGGCTCGCATATCTATCAGGCCAGGTGTCTGCATCCTCTCGATGGTATGGTCTCCATAGAGCAGAAGTGGGAGGAATCGGACAATCATCCTTCAAATCCAATGCCATAAAATGGTTGTCATTCACATATGCCAGACACATCAACGGATCGATACTTGGCGGCGGCAGTGGACCACAAAGAGGGAAATAGGTTTCTGATTTCCCAATGGACAACACAACAACCGTTTGGTTGAATTTCTGTGGGATGAGGATAGAGCGTCTGAGACCTCTTTATACCGCCTATCATCATTAATCATCCTTCGATAGCGGGCATTTTGTACACCGACAAGCTCTTTGTAAAGGTTGTACCGAACTATTTGGTGATCATCAACAGTCAAGTTACGTAGGACCGCAACTGCTCGGAACCCACAAGTCATCACCAGGTACATCTGTAACCTTTTCAATAAAGTCATGCATCCAAATTGGGATTTGGTCTTTGTGTGGTATGTCGACTTTAACGGGTGTTGGATTCTTCGGATTTTTTGGAGTTGGCTTAGGAGGAGTAGGAGACATGCTGCTTTTCCGTGTACTCTTTCTACTCATCCCTGTTGATTTTGTCTGTGAACCCTGTGTCTCTTTCTCCTGGGAGTCAACAATCTCCCATAGCGAAGGGGACCGCCTTGTCGATCGAATGTTTTGCTTATCTTTCTTTGCAGCTCCTTTGGTGGTGACCTTATTTGGCGGTGGACGCATAAAGGTGGTCTCCGGTAAAACAAATTGTCGGAATTGTTCCTTCATATGCAACTTCATGTTGTAATCGGCGTCCTTGAACCGAGCCTGCAATGTGTAAAACA
>Ga0315914_1010405_pt1 | contig 11583 bp, 6 predicted proteins | sample MpolenodulesMG_FD_203920 | JGI IMG/M metagenome (GOLD analysis project Ga0315914, IMG submission 203920) | Medicago polymorpha root nodule microbial communities from Los Angeles, California, United States - elongated nodules | ecosystem: Host-associated > Plants > Roots > Nodule | place: USA... | reverse complement strand
GTTTTGTCAAAAAAAAATATATATAAGGTCAAAATAAAGGTTTTTTTTATGGTTTCCAATAATACTTATGGATTATTCCTCCTATTGCTTTGGTGTATTCATATTTAAATAAGATTTAACTAGTATTTTAATTAATATTTTAAATAATATTATAAAAATAATAAAATAGTTTAAATGAATAGTTTTTGTTTTTTCCTGAGGGGTTTGTTAAACTAAAAAAGTTGCATCCCCTTTATATATTGTTATGAGAATAAATTAAGGGGTGTTTGTTTCAAATTATCATTGTCCCGAAGAAAAAAAAGTATTTTTTTCGATGGAAATAAAAGGATAGAAGGTAGGAAAAAACTTAGGTACGATTCTTTAGGTGCTTTTGGTATGGTTCTTAACTAAATTCATCATGATTTCCGTAAATCCATAATTTTTTCAAAGTTTGTTATATCCAAAAAATTTGTATTTTTAGTTAAGAATCATACGAAAAGTACCTAAAGAATTGTAGGTAAGTTATGTCCAACAAACACAAAACTTCTACTATTTTGTAAATACTAATTGAATTTTTAAAATACTTTTTTTTATGCTACAAAGTCCCTTTCTAAATAAATTTTATATATGTGTTTTACATCATTAGGCTACAAATCTATTTTAGAAATAATTTTTCATAGATTTACCCCATATTAATGTACTACATATATCTACTCCATTTTATCAAAACTATAACAATAGATATAAAAATGCAATGCATATGATTGTATTTGGAAAAAAAAAAAACTAAACATGTGTTACTTTTATCAATGAGACGACTACAATGGCAACAAGAAAAGAGGGGAAAAAAAAACTAAAGGCGGTAGAATAAAGTTATCCTAACATGAGCTAAATAGTATCTCAAGAGAAGAGATGGATAAGTTTGGGTGATCATGAGAAAACGATGCATCCAATTTAGTATGCCAAAACATAAAGTATGAGCAAACACAACATTCCAATTCCTCAACATAAAGGAATGTGTGTTATCAATAAGAGAAGCATAAGAGTGAGTGAGACATCAATTGATGTGTTAAAATGATTTTATAATACAAATTAGATTACTGATAATAATGAGATCGATTCCACCAGTTGATATATTTCTACTTTATATGGAGGAGCATGTCATGGAAGTATTTCAAGAAGACTTGTATAACATGTTTTTACTATAGAGTCAGAGTTCATTGCTTTCTTGATTTGGTAGTTCAAGAAACATAATGGTTGAGAAACTTAATGATAGATGTGTAAGTGACATTCGATTATTTACAAAACACAAAATAGCAAAAACACAAAATTGTGAAATAAAATTGTGAATTAAGGATTAAACGCAAAATTGTGAAGTAAAAGTTAAAATACAAAAGCAAAACGTAAAACCACGAATTCAGAAACATAAAATTCATTAGAAGGTCAATCATTAAAATCATTAAAGAGGCAAAATACCTTTTGATAATTTTTTATTGCATCCCATATGTGAACCATCAAGAACAAATGACTTTTATATTTTGTCGCATGAATTTATTATCTTGATATGATATTTTGTTTGCTATTAATATGGTTAGCAAAAAGTTGCACTTTAAATCTATGTCCATCAGCCTCTCAAAAAAAAAAAAACTATGTGCATCGAGGATACCATAAAACAATTAGAATCTGTTATTATATTATTTTGAAATCTATCCAAAGGTAGGTTTTACAAAAAGTACGGATCTTGCAAAAAATGTTGCGCTTGAAATGAATGTTGAACCCATATTTTCAACAAAGCGCCCTGTGAAATAGTTCGAGATAAATTTGGTATACCTATACCTATCATTTTACTTAACTTTGTTAGGTAATTGGTTCGGCCCCCCATTGTTTGTTTTGCTATTCTTTTTTATCAGTAATATCACAAGGTTCATTCGACACACGATGTTTTGACGTCATTCTAAGTGAATATCAAAAGATTGTATTACAGTGTGACTTGGGGTGTCAACATGACGATCTCATTTATCGATGGATTATGATGTATGTAATGGGTCATTTTCTCAAAATTGACCTAAGACCTGTAAATTGTTAGTAAATTCTTAGAAATTGGTCAACCACGAATAACCAAGAATTCCAAACCATCAATTGCACCAGACCACTGCAGCACAAAAATTGTAGAATCATACATGTACAATGATTCCTTTGCTTTTGTGACAACTTGGATTACCAATATTCATGTTGTGTATGAGCCAACAAGATCATAAACGGTAGAAATTAATTTAATAGGCAATAAAGAAATAAAATTAAATAAAATGGAATTGAGAATTTTGAAGCTAGTGGAAGTGATGAGTGATAGGCTTGAATGAAATCGGTGAGGTGGAGACCATCTAAGGAGATGCCACCAAATACTCATTATTTGTTGCCAAACAGTTTGGCAACTCCTTATTAGTAGGTCTCATTTTAAGATGTGTTGAGTTGTGATAGTTCTTTTACATAAAAATAGGAAAGCAGTTTTGATACTTATACTCTATAAAAAAGGGCAGCTACATTAGGTTATTGAGCATAATACATTTTCTCTCTTTTTTGTGAAGCTGTTCTCTTCCTTCATATTTACTTTGTCATTTATTAATAATTTGGGCAATTGTTCTGTGGTTTCCATAGCTTAAAACCACGAGTGAATGTGTTCATAGGGCTCAGTGTTTAAATCGCACCGAGGTTTTGCCGAATTTGCTTTCCGGACAGTGGTTTCCTCGACATAACTAATTCAATTGTCTTTGATTTGAGTACTGTATTCTCTCTATTTTTCAACAGTTTGAACCATAAATGACAAAAAGTGTTGAGGTGAAAACTAGTGTATGTTGTTCTTATTGTGAAATAATATTGGTGTTCTTGGTTGCTGCTTCTTTGTCTTCTCCGTCACCAGAATCTGACACTATTCCGGGAGAGTTCACTTTATCGGTCACCAAATTTCGCAAAAGGTCCATTCATTCGTTCACAAATATATATGATTACATTCAATTAATTTATTTTCTGAAATCATTATTGGTGTCAACCTATTGATATATGCTTATAGGTACTAGCTAATGTATTATGGAAGTTCTTGTAAATATGTCAGAATTGAAAAGAAAAATACATAATCATATGTCATTGTTTTTAGAAACGAAATTGCCCTGAAGTGTTTTATAGCATCATATACTATTTATTATATAGGAAGTCACTAAAAAATTCACAAAGAATAGCACAAAATAATATTTGAGTAGGAATGTTTCTCTTGATTGATTTAAAATGTAATATATATCCCAACTATATGGAGGCTTACATGACATAGTAACAGATTACATCAGAATTTAAATATGAAAATAGTAACATACTACATCTATTGTATAGAAACAATAAGGTAACAAACAATCTTTGAATCTTACATCTGTTGAATGAATGCAATATTATCTTATGGATGGTTTTGATGTATGTATGTGTATGCAGATGTCACCAGCAGGATCGATCGCCTCCTACACTGTCAATCCCGACAAGATTGAAGCAGCTGAGGTCAGTTAGTTAGTTATTCTTGGTGAATGTCGTTAACATTGCCATTTTCGAACCAAGTGAAGGATTCGTCAATTATATATTAATAATATATGTTTGGTTTTATAAAATAAATAAATTAAAATAGGTGACAGAAGGACATCATGTTAATGGAAAAGTGGCAATTGGGAAGAGTAAAGGAGGATGGAAAACTGCATACATCTTGCTAGGTACTGTAAACTAATCATTGATTATTTGACTCATCATTATCATTATATATGTATATACATGGTAATTGTAATTAAATGAACTAAATGGAAATTAAATGAATGAATGCAGGTAATCAAGCACTCGCAACATTGGCATTCTTTGGAGTTGGAGTGAACTTAGTTCTGTTCCTAACAAGAGTCCTTCGTCAAGACAGTGCCGAGGCTGCTAATAATGTCAGCAAGTGGACTGGAACTGTTTACATTTTTTCACTCTTGGGAGCATTCCTTAGTGATTCTTATTGGGGAAGATACTTAACGTGCACTATCTTTCAGCTCTTCTTTGTTTTGGTATGCTACTATAATGTTTCTTTTTTGATATTATAAGACTGTTTGCATTGACTTGATTCGAACTTATCAACTATTTGTAAGACTGTTTACGAGAGTTTATGAAAACAAATTATCTGTAAACTGTTTTCAGATAATTTCTATAAACCCTCCATAAGAGATTATCTTTTGTTAATTAAGTTGCTTATCCAAATATCATTAATTAAATATGAAATTGAAGACTTGCGTCAATCTTGTTTTTGTACCATAGAGTTGTTGAACAATTAATTAATTAATCATGAATTAATGAATGGATATTGAAGATATATGCATTGATTGATGCAGGGTTTAGGACTGCTGTCTTTGACATCATGGCTGTTATTGATCAAACCATTTGGTTGCGGTAATGAACATACCGTCTGCAATGAACCAACTCCATTGGGAACAGGCCTATTCTATTTGTCAATATATATGGTTGCATTTGGATATGGAGGGCATCAACCTACCTTAGCAACTTTTGGAGCTGATCAATTTGATGATGATGATAAGAATATTCAAAACACCTACTCGAGAGAGGCTTTCTTTAGTTACTTTTACTTTGCACTCAATGTTGGATCACTCTTTTCCAACACCATCTTGGTTTATTATGAAGATTCCGGTATGTGGACGTTGGGTTTCGGTGTCTCGCTAGCCTCTGCTATTATAGCCTTGATTTCATTCTTAGCAGGATCTCGAAGATATCGTTATGTTAAGGCGTGTGGGAATCCTGTCATAAGAGTAATTCAGGTGTTCGTCGCTGCCGCTAGGAAGTGGAATGTTGAACCTGCCAAGGAGGACGAACTTTACGAGGTTGACGGCCATGAATCCGCCATCAAAGGAAGCAGAAAGATTCTGCACTCCCAAGATATAAGGTACATCTGTTACTGCATTCGAAAACTAGCAAGTATAACATATATAATATAGATACATCTGTATTACAAGAAGAATTTAATTATATGCATATTCAGTGAAAGTATGCATTTTCACTCCCAAGATATAAGTTTTAAACTCATATTTTATCTTTTATATATATGTTGAGTTGAGCAGATTCATGGACAAGGCAGCAACATGGACATTGAAAGACGGGAATGAATCCGGGAACCAATGGCGGCTTTGTACTGTAACTCAAGTAGAGGAAGCCAAATGTGTGTTGAGAATGATACCGGTTTGGCTATGCACTATTATTTACTCTGTTGTATTTACACAAATGGCTTCTCTTTTTGTCGAACAAGGCGATGTAATGAACAACAAGGTACGAAAGTTTCACTTGCCAGCTGCAACCATGTCTGTGTTTGATATAGGTAGTGTCCTTGTATGTACTGGACTTTATCGCCAAGTTCTTGTTCCCTTGGCCGGAAAATTAAGCGGTAATCCTAAGGGGTTAAGCGAACTTCAAAGAATGGGAGTTGGCCTAGTTATTGGAATGTTCGCGATGGTTGCAGCTGGTGCAACAGAGTTTGTAAGGCTTAAACATGTTAAGCCGGGAGAGAAGGCTAGTTCTTTGAGTATATTCTATCAAACTCCACAGTATGTTCTTGTTGGTGCTTCAGAAGTTTTTGTGTATGTGGGTCAGTTGGAGTTCTTCAATGGTCAAGCCCCGGATGGCATAAAAAGCTTTGGAAGTTCACTTTGTATGGCTTCCATTTCTCTTGGAAACTATGTTAGCAGCATGATGGTGAAATCTGTGATGAAAATCACTGCTAAAGGCGAAGAACCGGGATGGATACCAAACAACTTGAATGTTGGGCACATGGACAGGTTTTTCTACCTCCTCGCAGCGTTAAGTGCTCTTAACCTTGTCATCTACGTGTTCTGTGCTCGGTGGTATAAGGGCGTCAATAACGTTGAAGGTAGTGTGAATCTCAGAAGTAAAGAGGACGATGAAGCAATTAATAAAGTATGATTGATGCACAGAAGCTTGATTTTGTGTTTTCGTTCTATCGTTGCAAAGCATCTGCTTTCTTGTTTTGTTTTGGACAAGTTTCTTTTCCTTTAGACAAATTTCTAGATTTGAGTAGCTAGGATGTTAAATTTTCTTTTTTCAATTAATTTATTGTGTATTTGTTAATGCGGCCGAAATGCTATGTCTTTTCACTGCTTGTTTTCTTGTTTTGAGGTTTTCTGTATAAAAGTTTTGATTTCTTTTATGCCATATGAGTAAAACAGAAAAAATATGTTAGAATATTATATGATCTTGCTGCATTCTAAAGATTGTTATTGATATAAACGGCTTAATTAAGCGCTCATAGTATAACTGCTTGTATAAGATATTTCTATCATAAAAGGTAAAATAAAGTCAAACTGTTTTCATATAGCTATAAGCTGTTTAAAAGTTATACAAAACAGTCACAAGTAATTATACCAAAAGATAAGCTCCAATAAACCAATCCAAACGAGCCTGTTTCAAATCCGGGCATAAGTTATTAATCATAACCCTAGATTATTAATTCGCTAATTATATTCTTTTTTCAAAATCATATAATGCAATTTTATATATAACGCAAAACTTTTCAGGTATTATAGATTTCATTGTTTCTTCATCAATATTGCAATAACTCAACTGTTGTTGTTTCAATTTGTGCAGCCAGTTATATTTTATAACCATTTCTATGATTTTGGCATCCATGATGTAATAACCGAGTTGATTGAGGCGCGGAGACAGGCTGGGATCCATTGTCGGAGCTCCATCAAGATATATCATGCAAACAACAAAGGCCATGTAGCTTAAGTTGGTGGAAAACCGTTTGGAAGGGAGCTGGAAAAATTTTATTGACAAAGATTTTTTTCTATGATTGAAATTAAAATCTTCACTAGTTCATCTAAGGAACAATTTTCAGAATATACCCTATGATAAGGAAATTGATAATTTCACTAGCATTGTTGATTTATATAATCATCTAAATTGAAATTGTCATCTTCATTAAAAAGTTATGTTAGTTAATTATTGTACCTTGAGAAAATCCCTAGGCCTTGCATAGGCACACACAAATGTAATGTGGGAAAAACGCAAATTCAACTAGCATTGCAAATTGTAAAACAATCCATAATAAGTGCATTTAACTTGACTAGCTTTAGTCTTTGCTTGAAGGATTTCCATAGAAGGGTGATTGTGGCAATGTCCAAGTGGTTCCCTCACTTGATCGAGTTTTGATGAATCTTCTTAGTATTTTTTTTTTTGAAAAATGATATTTTGTAACCATTCTCGAACAACTTGTAAGACAACTCTCTTTCATATTCATGTTGTGCTTTTATCATTGAATACAGATTCACACGAAATATCTCAAACGTATTCAAAATATATTTTTCTAAATTACTAAAAAATTGAATACTTTTAAGATGGATATTAGGAAGTATGCTAGGAATATCCATAAAATATCTCAAAAGTATCCAACAATATATATTCTGTAAAACAATGGGCCTACGAAAAGTTGTATTTAAGTGCTCGTCTTCTCTGATCTTTGGTTACGGGTGTAACGGGGCTACACTCGTAGCTACGGGCAAATAATGATTTTCTTGACCTTTCAACAGTTTTGCATTTACTTGGTGCTCAAGTACCATAATTTATTTCATTATCCTCGTTAATTTGCATTTTTCTCAAATTTTTCTTCATTTTTCTTGTTCTTCTCCTAAAAACAAAAATAAAAATAAAAACAAAATATAGTGAATTGAAACTAAAATCAAATAAAAACACGAACCATATTAAATAAAATAAAATCATAAAGTTATATAAAACCGAGCCCTATCATTTACATGTGTCATTTCTAAACTATGATACTTTTTTAATTTAATTTTTTATAAAGTTTCCTCAATTCTCACATAGTTTTCTCAATTCATTTATCTTTATTCTCTAAAAAAAATATAAGTCTCATCCAATATAAACTTATTATTTTGATTTTTTTAACATGTGCAACTTTTCAAAATAAAAAAAGAAAAAACCATTAAATGTAGTTATAAAAAATATCTGGTCATATTAGTAAAAAAAAAAGTTAAGATCTATTTCATAATACTTGTCACTTTTGATGAAATTACACATATTAAAGAATGAAATAAATTTTGTTATTTTTGATGAAATTGTTTGTGTTTTTTCTATAATATCCTTACCCATTAATTACTTCATTCTATTATTTTTCTCTCTACAATAAATAGGTAAGGGTATTATTAAAAAACCAATAATTAATGTTCCATTGAAACTTGAAAGTGACAAGTAAAATGAAACAAAATTATTTTCGAAAAGGGATTATTAGTAATCATTTGTCAATGAAGGTGTTGAATTTTAGTTTTGCATCGTAAACTTATACTTCAAATTAAAATGAAAGACGTAACTCAAATGCAGTCAAACATTTTAAAAATAGTACTATTAGAGTATTGCTTCAGCCAATGGTTGCTAATGAAAATTAATTTCAAATATTTAAAAAGTAATTAGTAGAAATTTCCAAATTCACCAACCATGACTTTTATTTACAGAATATGTAACTATAAAATGAATACAAAGTACAAATATTTCATCCAAGAACCATTCTTCTGTCCTAAAAATATTTTCACTTCTTGTTATAATAATATAATTATTTTCTAGCAACAAAGCAAATGGGTATATTGCCTCATTTTCTTGTTATACCATTTCCAGTTCAAGGACATGTTAACCCCCTTATGCAATTCTCACAAGTTCTAGCCAAACATGGATGCAAAGTCACTTTTCTACATACCGAGTTCAACCATAAACGATCGAAAACCGATGTTTCTGAGCAAGACAAGATACAAGTGGTGACACTTCCAGATGGTTTGGAACCTGAAGATGATAAAAGTGATATAAAGAAAGTTTTTTTATCAATTAAAAGCACCATGCCTCCTAGACTTCCAAAGCTTATAGAAGAAGTTAATGCTTTGAATGTTGACAACAAGATCAATTGTATTGTTGTTACATTTAATATGGGTTGGGCTTTGGAAGTGGGCCACAATTTGGGAATCAAAGGGGCTTTTCTTTGTCCAGCTTCTGCCACTACTTTGGCTTGTGCTGTCTGCATACCTAAACTTATTGAAGATGGGATTATTGATTTTGAAGGTAATAATTTATTTTATTTTACAAATTTTCACAATTTGAAATTTTGGAATAGAATTACATAAAGCTAGTTTATTATTCATTCCTTTTGTTGTTATGACAATTATATCAACTTTTCTTATTTATTTATGGAAAATTTTAAGAAAATATTTTTAATTAGTATCATTAAAATCATTTTATATTACAAAAAATAAAAAAAAAGTAAAAGTTATATGAGTTAAAATAACATATTTAATTTTGTTTTTAAACTAAACAAACTGTATAAAAAAAATATTAAAATTCAAGTAAAATAGACCACAATCCTGAAGTAGGAAGTTGTTCAATAAAATTTTGGGAATCGGAGTAAATAGACATATTTCTCAACAAAAAAAAAACATCACCTCAATTATAACTTAATTCACTTATGATTGTACTTTTTTTTTTTTAAGAAAAAAATAATTTGTTGATTATGGCTCATAGACACATAAAAGAGATAGGAGTAAGTGAGTTGAACTAGCGTAGTGTTGTAAAACTCCCTTCTAGTTCAATGATATTTTTGTAAACTCCCTTCAAGTTCGATAATATTTGTGTAACCTGGATTATAGTACTATATATAGGACCGGTAACCAGGGTCGTTCCTATGAAATAGGAGGGCCGACTCTCATAGTAAATTAACACTCCTACTAAAATAAAAACACAATCTTTTTTAGAACTTTATAATCCTAGGAAGCAATTTAAGAAACATAGAGGAAGACCAAACAAAATGTAAAACCTGAAATTTAAGAGGCATATATTAACAGCATATACCAAAATTTGTCAACATTCAATGTCCAACATATAACAAAAATAGCTATTATAATTTTCACCATCCAACATATAAAAAAAATATTCGGCAATCAACATATATTAGAACCATGTAAACCAAATTTGCAATTATACACTGAAATATTAAAAGGTAATTACAAATAAGCATTAAGCAACGTATAACAAAATACGTGTAGCTAACTTTCATTAAAAAACCAGAATCACAAGAACTTCTAAACATGAAACGAAATAAAAAAATTAAGCGAAAGAGAGGTGAAATTTACCTAATGGTGTCGTTTGGATTTATCGCTCCTCCGTTGTGTGAAATAGGAAAACGAATGGTTTATGCAAAAAAGAAATGATTGTCGTGATTTTTTCAATGAAATAGCTTTATAAATTGACTAATTAAGTGATTATACAAATTGAGGGTGGTTTGACATAATCAAATTTATGTCCATAAATGAGAACTAGAGTCTAAAAGAAACCCAAATACGTATTGAAGAAAGAAAAAGAAGGAACATATGTTTTTTTTTTATTTGAGTGGGGGTGGCGATTAGACTATAATTTATTTTTTTTAGGCCCATAATTTTTGGAGACCTGACTTTGTTGAGCTGTTTGCACTCTCCAAGATCGGGCTTGCCTGTAACACTAAACCTTAAGAATTCTGCTCTTTACCCAAAAGTTTTTGCTTATGTTAACTCACGCTAGTGTTAAATCTGCGTGAGCTGACTCACGCAGAGATTTACACTAGCATGAGTGAACTCATGCTGATATTTGCACTAGCGTGAGTTAACTCACACATGGGCATTTTGGTCTTTTCAGTTGGGAATGAGCAAAATGTGTTGGGTGAAGAGCAGAATTCAAACCTTAATTCACTCAAATAATAATGAAACTACATCTACTATATAATGGGCACACTTGGTCGAACTATTTAAACAAATGGTCGTGTTTCATTGTTTATGATTTGTGTTTCTATAGTCTTTTGTTACTAGTTCTGAGGTAACATAATTTCGAGCTCTGGTTGAGATCAACATCAAATATTTCATGATCTCGTTTTGGCATTGCAGGAAATCCAATCAAAAAACAAGAAATTCAAATCTCCCCTAATATACCTATGATGGATACAACAAACATCCCATGGCGTGGCGTAGATAAGATCTTATTTGATAATATTGTGCAAGAGATGCAAACTTTAAATTTTGGAGAATGGTGGCTTTGCAACACTACCTGGGATCTTGAGCCTGGTGTATTTTCCATATCACCAAAGTTCCTACCAATTGGTCCATTGATGGAAAGTAACAACAACAAAAGTTCATTTTGGCAAGAAGACTCGACTTGCTTAGATTGGTTAGATAAACAAGCACCTCAATCTGTCATATATGTTTCCTTTGGTAGCTTGGTAGTAATGGACCAAAACCAATTTAATGAACTAGCCCTAGGACTTGATCTTCTAGACAAGCCTTTTCTTTGGGTTGTTCGTCCTAGTAATGACAATAAGGTAAACTACGCATACCCTAATGATTTCCATGGAAGTAAAGGTAAAATTGTTAGTTGGGCACCACAAAGTAAAATATTGAACCATCCAGCCATTGCTTGCTTCATAAGTCATTGTGGATGGAATTCTACCATAGAAGGTGTACATGCTGGTGTACCTTTCTTGTGTTGGCCATTTTTAAC
>Ga0315914_1010404_pt1 | contig 11584 bp, 6 predicted proteins | sample MpolenodulesMG_FD_203920 | JGI IMG/M metagenome (GOLD analysis project Ga0315914, IMG submission 203920) | Medicago polymorpha root nodule microbial communities from Los Angeles, California, United States - elongated nodules | ecosystem: Host-associated > Plants > Roots > Nodule | place: USA... | reverse complement strand
CATGGCTGAACAACTTCAGTTGTATTATGTTTGATTTGTAAAACTGTTTATGTGATATGAAAAACTGGAGGCAAGAGACGGTACAAAAACAAAATTTGTTGTCCCTCACTAAACCACATCACACTTTGTTGTCCTACGTACAAGTTATCTAAAATACAAAAATAGCTTTAGAAAATGAAATACATGGCTGAACAACTTCAGTTGTATTATGTTTGATTTGTAAAACTGTTTATGTGATATGAAAAACTGGAGGCAAGAGACGGTACAAAAACAAAATTTGTTGTCCCTCACTAAACCACATCACACCTTGTTGTCCTACGTACAAGTTATCTAAAAATACAAAAATAGCTTTTTGTCCACCAAAATTTGTATAAGATCAAAAATTATTCAATATCATATGAGTTTGTCCTGTACTGTTGTGTTGTTCTGTCCAATACATCCTGTTTAGCACATCAAACACACTATGTTTTTTTTACTCATGAAATTTGGTACCAACAAGTTTTTTGGTGAAATTTGGTGAAATGTACACTACTTTCTAAGATTTTTTGAAGAGCACTGATGTTGAATTCAATATTTGGCAAGAAAATGAAGAAGGTGTGAATTATACATCTGGTCAATATTATAAACAAAACATTCATTTTTATGCTTATCGGATAATTGATGTATCTGGTCTATAGATCAAATGCATCATTAATTCAATAAATCTAGAATTAATTTTTTTAATTATAATAGTGACCAGAAGGTATAAACGAGACCAATTTTGTCTTGCCTCATTATTTCATGAAAATGTTCTTCGTAACATAACAATTTTTGTTTTCATCCTTGTCACTTACTTGCCAATATTGTTGTAGTTGAAATATGTTGTAGTGAACAGAGGATCTTACGGAAGATGGATTTGAATTTTATATATGAACTTTTTATCTAATCTGTATTAGTCTTGCATCATGTACAATGATGCTTTCTACCATCACATCAATAAATCACATCATATTACATTTGATTTGATGTAAGATCTATTAATCAAATTGTGAAAACAAGCTATTTGTCTCACCTTTTAAACATAAAATTGGTCATATATATGACAGTAGCAAGACACACATGCTCAGTACATGGGTATAAAATTAGCATAAACATCTCACGTTACATGGGCATGGGACTTCCATAATGGGAGTGACATTAAGGCAGTAAATAAAAAATGACCAGCCAACTTAGATCTAAAGCCACCCAAATCAGGTTATAGTGATTTAAGGGGTATATGAAGTCGCATCATATTATTAGCACTAGTGATGGCAGCTTAGATCTAGAGCAACACAAATCAAGTTATTCAGATTTAAGGAGTACATGGACTCACAACATATCAATATCACTAATTCTATAAATTGAATAAATCCCTTCATATTGAAAAAGAAATTCTACAAATCATAATAAACCCATTTTCTATTTTATGTATGGAATATATATCATAGAGGAGAATAATTGCTAACATTTGCCTTTTTTTTTTTTTTGGTTGCTAAACATGAGAAATACAAGTTCTGTTGATAACTTGATATGCACGTGAAGCACATACAGAACAAAAAAAAGATACAAGACAAAACTCAAAACCCTATTATTATGACATAATAAAAAGAGATTAATTTATATATACTCTAAAAATGTAAAACTTTGTACACATATAACCGGAAGTTTATTTGAAATAGTTTTACAACTACATCCAATAAAAACTCGTCAAATCACCACATATTCCCACAACCACTACCACATACTTGATTGATTCTTGGATATCAATGTAAAATTATTTTACATTAACGGTGCATGTCATATATTCTTTATAATTAAAGAATTTATTTAGTATATACCATTAATGTACAATTATTTTACTCATACATCAAATAATGTGTTGTTACTCAATCAACGCTCTGTTTGGTTGAAGAGAAAGAGGAGAGAAAGAGATTGAAGAGAGAGAAGTTGAAGAGAAATCCACCATTTCTCTAGTTTGGTAGAGGTGAGAATGAGGGGAGAGAGAGTTAAAACCTGTAGGCCCCACATTTTTTAGAATCTTCACACATTAGGGAAGAAACAAGCTAGAGATGCAATTTAAATGGCTTTTTCAATTCTATCCTTCATAAAAGACAAAAAAACATGAATAATAGTAATAATTACTCCATCCGTTCCACAATACATGACACAATTGACTATATTACACATACCAATGCATAATTTTGAGCTTAAATATCTTGAATAGTATATTAGAAAAAATTATGAAAATTCGATATTTTGAAAATACTTATCGAGACGAATCTAACGACATCTTATATGATATTATTTATCTTTGTATATTAATAGAAAGATATAGTCAAAGTAAACTAGGTCAAAATTGCACATTTTCAAATGAGTCATCTATCGCGGGACGGAGGAAATATTGTTTTTAGGGAACAATAGTAGCGGTTTTTTCTTCTTCTTTTTTTTCAGAAGAGGGAATAGTAGTAGTTGTTATTGAATATTTAATTAAAAGTGAAAAACCAAAATATTTTATTTATAGATATCTATGTGTATAAAAGTAATAGTAATTTTTCAACGGAAATAATGGTTAGTTAATAGATTCAATTAAATTGACTAATAAATTAATTTAATTTTTACAAAAAACAAATTAATTAATCATAAATCATAAGTTGTTTTTATTCAAGGATATTTTTGTCTTTTCAAAATATAGTAGCATCTCTTTTTCTTCTATCTCTCTTCTTTCTCTTATACCAAACAACCCATCAAATCTACCATATTTCTCATCTATTTCTTTCTTTTCATACTCTCTCTCACTTATTTCTCTCTTCTCACTTTCTTCTTATAACCAAACACACAATTAGTGAATATGAAAACAAGTTGTTACATCTTCAACTTTAATTTCCAGTTTGAGTTTAACACGTTCAACATCTTCAATATATTTGGAACATGTAATTATAGATTTGGAACATGTAGAAAATGGTTTTGTTTTACTTTTCATTACCAAATTGTATTTTAATAAATATTTTGTTTATTTTATTATTTTTAAAAACTCGATAAACGTTAATTCTTCCATTAATATTTGCTTATTTGTTCGGGTTTAAAGTCAGAACCTCAGACTCTTTTAACGCGAAGTAAAATCAATAATTGAATAATCTAAACCACCACTCAATTTATATATTATAAATTTTTAGAGTTTTACTTTTCCCACCCTGCTGCCTTCTCACGCGCCCTGCAAAAATTTCAAAAATACCCCTGGTTTGGATTTCGTTTTCCGAACCAGATTGTTAGTGTTTCCGGAAACATATGATATGAAAATGTTGAAGATCCAAGCCTTTTTATAGTCTTAAATAAGTCATAGGTCTTAATTACAGTCAAATAAAACGTGTTCCACATTCAAAACCGTCAAAAAATGCATTCAAACTCCACTAACCGGCCTAACCTTTGGTGAAACGTCACCGACCAAGATGTTATTGAGGGTTTCCGAATTTTATAATCCGGAATGCATGAAGATATTTTGGATTATAAAGTCCGAACTGCATCAGACCCTTTATTTGGATCGTTTTCGTTGTGAATGCCTTGGAAAAAAATAGAACAAAGGTACATAACATAAATAGAAGCAACATAAGACAAATAAACAGTTAAAAAAACCATAATAACAGAAATGATGAATCTTTTGGGAAGGTGTTTTCATGAGGATTTCTTTGAGTTAGATCCTGCTGCCTTGCCAAATGACATATTCATCTGGTGGACAGCAAGATCTAACTCATAGCAACCTCTTGATATTTTTGAGTTATCTATCTATCAAGGAGGCAACAAGGAGTAACTATATATTTTTGAAAGCAATCTATTTGTCACATAGAGAGCTATCTACTTTGCGACAACATGACAACGATCCTCAGCAAAATGACAACAAATTTCATGGTTTTCTATGGTGTGTTTTGCTGGTATTGAAGCTGAAAACCGGAGAGCTTTTATTTATAGAGGTTCTTGGATGTTGTGGACCACATAAACTCTTGATGCAATGTGGTCCATACAAAAGGATCCTATGCTGAAGTATTATGGATTTAGTAATCCGGAATACACTTACGCCTTATGTGAATCCGGATTTCAAAATTCAGAATGCATATCTTTGGTTATTTTTTCGATTAAATGAACATTTTTGATGTAAATTAAAACATAATGAAAGTTTAAATAATATATATATATATATATATATATATATATATATATATATTATTCAAAACATAATGCAACAACTTAATTCAACAACACATAACTAACACGCAATTAAAACAACATAAAACACGCGATTAATTAAAACATAGCACATTATCACGGATCATCTAAGCTAACTTCTTCCTCTGAGCCTTGATCTCTTCGTAGTTCCTGGGGCGGTGCAAACTTTTCATAATTTGTTCAGCAGATCTAACCAACGAAGCGTCCAACTCGATCAGTCCTCTAATATTGTGCTGACCAAAGACAGAGAACATGGTTCTCACGTCGTCGTCGGTTGTGAGTTTCATCCGGCTGAAGCGAAGAGATCCGGATGAGGACAATGGACATCAATATTCAAAACTGACCACCCTCCTCATGTCTCTGTGGTTGAGTTGACGGTTGATTTGATCCAGCTCATCCTTCAGCCCGGAAAGGGTGACATCGTTGGGAATCCTAAACAAATGGGGCAGTGTTCCGCCGTTGTAGTAGACTGCCACTAGATTGGTGTTGGGATCAAAGCAAGCGAATTCCATGATTTTTTTTAGGTGTAGTTTACTTGTAATGAAAACATGGACCCCTGTTTATAGAGTTATCTGGGCGTTGTGGACTACATAAACTGTCGGTGCAATGTGGGCCACACAAAAGAATCCTATGCTGAAGCTTTCCAGATAATAAAATCCGAACCAACCATCACCCTACAGAAAGTGCCAAGTTTCCCTTTGTTTCACCCATTATCGTATTTTTCTGGAATATAAAATTCGGAATCTATGTGTAATCCGGATTATATTTTCCGGACTGCACCAGAAGCTTTTGGCCGATGGTCTGCACCACAAAAAAAAAACGTTTTTCAAACGTTTTTGGATGGTGGTCAAGTCAAAAAAACATGTTTTTACACGTTTTTTAACTGTAATTATGGCTTCCCACATGTTTTTTTTACCCCTCCCTCCCCTATAAATAGCCTTCATTTTCTAAAAAATAGTCGCACCTTCTTCTTTCTCCTCTTCTCCTCTTCTACAATGATGTGTTTTCATCGCTGGCCTTTCATAGAAAGAGGCCTTTTTGGAAATCCACCAGGGGTCATATGATCAGTCAATAGGGAAGGGGTCAGTCTGGGTGTGAGGTTGGTCTCTGGCGTAAGTTTGACCATCATGGTCTTTTGCTCCCTAGAGGCCCATGTGCCCCCCTCTGTCTCCCCTTCAATAGTGAAGTTACTGGTATGTCCTATCAGCCGGAGCCACTGGTATAGCTTACCCCTAGAAATAGTTTTAGGTTCTTAAGTAAAAAGCTTCAACATTTGTAATGTATTATTCATATATTAATAAAATGACTTCCTTTTACCTTTGTGTTCTTTTTATTTCTGTTTTATATTCCTATTTGCAGTTATTTTACGAATTTGAAAGATTAAAATGAAAAAATTCTGGAAAATGATTGTTCCAGATTTTAAAATCCGAACAAATCTGGAAAACATTAACAATGCATTCCGGAAAACTAAATCCAGACCAGGGGTATAAAAGTGGAAAAAATAGGGCGCGCGAGGAAAGATATAGGGTGGGAAAAGTAAAACTCAAATTTTTATATTGAGTTCATTTATTTGAGTTTTGATAGGCCCGCAAGTGTACGGTTCTATCGAGTGGTAAAAAGAATATCGATATACAAGGAGTTTTATGGGATCAACAATCTATTTCTCAGTTTTAGTTAGCTAAAAAGGAATAAGTTTATTTGGTTTAAAATTCACATGTTTAAAAAAGTGTCATGGGATTGAGGTTTTCATCTCAATGTTTAATCTAATACATTCCTTGTCTATTTCTCTATTCTATAATGAAATGGTTCAAAGGATAAGGCTTGCAATTGATATATCATGTTTCCTCTCAGATTACATGAACGTATCTCAACAATAACCAAGCCGATTATCATGGTTGATTATTATTGAGACTCTTTGAGCACAACCATATTGTCCTAAAAACAATCAAACCTATCTTTGCATATTTTTTGAGAGACTTTTCTAATCTCATTTATTCCAATGTCAAACTTTACCTTTTGATTCTTCGTTTGATATTTGAAGTTTGATTTGATATCAATATTAAACTTCACCTTTCAGTTCTTCGCTTGATATTATATATCAAATTTAAAGACGATGATAATATATTAGAAAACAATTTCATATAAAATAGAGTCTAGACTTGAGTTTGTATATGGATGAAATCATTAGATTATTCCCACAGTCCCAAGATTACAAGAGTCTAATCACTCATGATCATAATAGACAAATGATTAAATGAAAAGACATAAAAGTAAAAGGCATAAAAATAGAAAACTCGAAATGTAAAAAGCACGAAAATAAAGTCTAGAAAAAAAAAGAACAAGAATATAAAGTGGAGAAAAATAAAAAACAAGAAACTTAGAACAATGCAAAACTTTGCTTTCAACTTTAGTGTAAGAATACAAGTGTTCCAAGCTGATTTCCAAATCTGATATGAGACCTATTTATGGTCGAAAATCATACACAAGTCATTAAATTCGATTTACAAGCCTTAAACTAGAGAATTGCAAAAGTTTGTAACAATCATTTTTTGACTACAGAGGACACGTGGTCGTGCTTAGGGCTCGTGCTACTTTCAATCTTTCCATATTCCAATGTCCAGAAGGTGCACAGTCGTGCTTGATAGGCGCATGACCCATGCTCAACTTTCTGCCATTTTACTCCAACTTCTTCAATCAGGGCGCACGGTCGTGCTCATTTTTTGGTCTTGAAAATTCTTCTTTTTCTTCATTATTTTATCCTAAAAATGAAAACTAATGTTTTGTAGTAAAATAGTTATAAAGTAAGACTAACGTTCCACAAATATTATTGAATTCAAATGCTAAAAACACCCTAAATTAAGGGCTTATCAAGTTTTTTTAATAACGTAACCATTATCTCCTTTATAATTAGTTTTGTAATTACTTGTGTTTTTCAGTGACATGGTTGAAATTGTTCATTTCCTTTTGCATGTGGGTTGAATTTGCCATGAACTTCTTGATTTTATTTTCATATTTTTTTTTCAGAAAAAATGGGACAATTTAGTATTAATATTGATGACCATGATAGCTATTTTACCAATAATATGAATTTTGATGATGAACGTTTAATCTTTTTTATGAGCCAATTCATATTCATGTCAAGAAAATGAACCAAGTGATATAATTTATTTTCTAAAGAACGTTTGTTTTACTAAAATCTGAAGGATAAGGAATCGATTTTTTTTTTGTTAGGGGATTATGGAATTGAAATCTGGAATATGAATATGGAGGTCATGGTATTTGGATCTATGTTTTGATATTAAAAAAATATTGAATCAGGGGTCAAATGATAATTTTGAATTAGGGTATAAATCGAAGGGTTAAATATATTTTTAGTCCATACAAAATTACAAACTTTTAAGTTTAGTCCATACAAAATTTTTATTCATTTTTAGTCTCTATTTATATTTTATAGGGACTATTTTGGAGGATTAAAAGTGTCATTTTTTGTAAAATGTTTTCAAAATATAGACTATTCTTACCAACTACAATATTATAGTCTATAAAGAACTAAAACCATCATTAAAATTTTACATGGACTAAACTTAAAAATTTGTGATTTTGTATTGACTAAAAAACATATCCCAAAATTGAAATATAAAAAACAGGGGGTACATCTCTTATCTCTTTTAATAACATTTAAAACAAAATTCATCTTAAGATAGGAAATTTGTCCATTTATCCATGCTAAAACTCTTTTTTTGGCCGTACATGTATGGGTTGTCCTCAGATTTTTCATATGACACAAGTTTGTTTGCTTAAAAAATTATAATTTTTATGATATTCACATGATTTTTACTCCAATAAAATATTTTATCACCTACATGCATCTTTTGAGTTCACATTGAAAATGACAAGATTACGATCACAATAAACCATATAATTTTGAAATAGACTATACTTTTGAGCTTTAAGAATACTATCACAGTGTGATTTTGTCAACCTCACCACTCATTCAAATATACATCAAGTTGTTTAACTTACACATATGATTTTTCTCTTCTATATGACATATTATCTTTTTCACTTTTACACTTTAAAATAGCGAAAATTAATATTTCAATCTTATGAAACTAATTTTCACCCTTAGATATGTATGTAGTTGTAGATGTTCTTAGAAAAATAATCTTAAGATTCAAATAAATAATACTTAAAAGAGAAATGATATTTGTACATCCATTTTCTAACAATTTTTTTGACAATTTTCTTTCTCATACTCACATTATGTTTTTATTCTCTCTCTATTGTTTTTGATCAATCATAAAAGAGAGAAACAAAATTGTCATAAAAGTTGTAAGAAAGAGATGTACAAATATCACTGCTCTACTTAAAATCATTATAGAGACCTTGAATCTTTGAAACTTGGAAGTATATACTATCAACACACTGTCCATTGCTAACGACAGTTTCCTGGTCATTTGGGTCAATTGAATAATTATGAGATTCGAATAATGTTTCAAATAAGTTTTTCTAGTAGCTAAAAATTAAAATAATTATGCAATAAAAGACAGGTTTCAAATTCTTGATGAAAAGAATTGAGAAGAATGAGAATGTGAAGGCTAAAATTGAATGGCATGATGGGACCCAAATAAATTTGAAAACTAAATGATTGTACAAATTAAGCGGGCAATAAGGAGTAAGTGAGATAGACGTGTGAATACGAACTGCACGCAATCTATGACCTTTTCATCACTGCAAATTATCAGATCAGAGATATACCACCTGTTTTCTTTTTCTAACATTAATGCAATAACTTTATCTACACTCTCTTTTTTGTTAAAATTTATAATAATAAAAAAATTGATTTGAAATTTGAATGATTTCTATACATATTTATACTTCCGTTTGTTTTTGTTTCAATTTTTGAAAAATCGATTAATTCTAAGAAAATGCTAGTAACAAATGTTTTAAAGATACTTTAAAAGAAGTTCAAAGTAACAACCCATTTGAATTGATCTGATGGTATTGGTTTGAGGTCTGGAAGTGTGCTCATCTTCGAAGTCTCAGGTTTGATTTTCTCTATGTCAATTTTGGTGGGTTAATTAAGCCGCTTCAAAAAAAAAATTCAAAGTAACAACTTTACCTTAAAAATTCATTATTCGACTTATTTCGTATTCAAAAGTATAATTAATTTTGCATTTAAAATTGATCGTAATTTGAAACCACAATTTTTCGTTTGGAACTTCTATAGTTTATTTTTACTTAAATTTATTTGTCAATCCATTTTTACATTGATATTTGAATATAAGTCATTTTATATTTAAATCATTTTTTAGTCTAATTAATTTTACATTTTTACTTAGTTAATTCATTTAAAACCAATTTATATCACTCTAGAACCAAACATGTACTAAACAAGACATAAATGGAAAAACATGAAACAAAAATTCTCTTGGTGCATATTGGCTGGTCCTAGTTTGTTAGTGAGAGAAACTCCAACTTTTCTTTAAGTTTTCTTTCTCTTTCACTCGTCGAGGAGGAGTGGTTTTAGGTCATTTTTTGACCTAGAATCACCCCCTGCATCCTTTTTCTCTTTTTTTTTTCCAATCTAAATAAGTGATTTCCACATATATCAAGTGTTTCCTTTTGTGTTTTTTCGTGATTTCGTCGTCTGAGTGTGGCGTTGTGTTGTTCGTCGTCTTGTGCGGCGTTGTTTGATTTCTCGTTTTGTTGCAGTGTTCGTTTGATTCATATTGAAAGATCAGCTTCAGTCAATCACAAATTCAATCGACGATTTGGGTGCCAACGTTGCAGATCCTGAAGCATGAGTACTCTGGTGATTTGGATCTCATCATATTTTTTGTAGGCATTTTGCCGTTATATGCTATTAACTTGGGTGCTGTGAGTTTGTTCGCAAATTCATCATTTACGTTTTTAGCGATGTTGATTCTGATGTATTCTATCAATTTAAATGAATGAATATCGTTTTATCTCTTCGTGCAAATTTGATATCATAGTGAATTTGTTGAAATCATGATGTCGTAATTTCGTCAAATCTAACAAGATAACAAACGTGCACTTATATATACCATCCTGTCATGATTACAATGCAGTGTGTAGGGTTTTGATATTTAATTTAACATGATACCAAATGTGCATTTAATTCAATTTAATTTAATTTAATTATTTTAGTTGCCGCAAGTTAAGATAAATTTGCGCGTAACAAAATAATTAAGTTTAAGTGGTTAATGAGTTTTATTAGATAAATTGTTTAGAAAAATGAGATCAATTTAATTCATGGATGAAACAATTCTTAATCAAATTTTTCTTATTTTTCAACCAACCTTTAGGTTATTAGAGTCATTTCTGCTTGACATCTGATGGTTAAAAAAAATTAAAAAAATTGTCTGCGCTGTATTTGTAGGGTTTAGATATCTCGTGAAGCACTGGCGTGACGACTGACGAATATATGAACAACGTTGGTGCCAATATGGGACAATGGGCAAAAATCCAACAATGGTGTAGGAAGTGGAGCCACATTGACATTGGTCGTTAGGCGCACACCTTTTTGACGTCGAACATAGTTTTGGATTATGTAAAATATCTTATGTAAAATATCTTTTGGTAAAAATTGTTGGAATAATGTAAAATTTTGAGTCGTATTTTTTAAATCAAATCACATATTTCAAAAACAATACCTCCTCTTGAATACCATATAATTTGTTTTGAAGGAACCTAATTTTTTATTGTTGTTTTGAAATGTTATATATTAGTGTGTTATTTGTTGATTTTTTAAAATTTTAACTACTTCCGCTCAAAAACAATACTTCCAGGTTTTAACGTAATCATTTATACAATTTTGTTTTTTCAAATATAGTTTTATTTTTCAAGGATTTTTTTTGTTGTATATTGGCTTCAAATTGGATTTGCAGGAAACCTAAAACCGCGTCACGATTTCAGGCACCGTGACACGATTTGATTGGCAGGGAGCAAGGTACTTTAAGATGGAAAATCGTGACACGATTTGGGAAATCGTGACACGATTTGGGAAATCGTGACACGATTCGACTGCTTCCTCACCAAGTTTTCCTGAAAGGGACTAGTCACAACGGTTACCCAGATGAAATCGCGGCACGGTTGGTCAAAATCGTGACGTGATTTTGGACTGCTGTGACTAGTATTTAAGTGGTTCTGCAGCATTTTTTGAAGGAGAGCTGAAGCTAGAGGCCTAGGGTTCACAAATGGGGGAACTTGAGAGTTGAGTACCTTTGTAGGGAGGGTCTCTAGGGTTGGGATAAACATTGTAAACACCTTGGGTAGTGAGATTGAATCATTGGAAGGATCCAAAGCTTCCTTTGTGTATTCACTA